>Ga0247610_10000473_pt1 | contig 56419 bp, 133 predicted proteins | sample 174DNAGHGhighgp2_FD_193483 | JGI IMG/M metagenome (GOLD analysis project Ga0247610, IMG submission 193483) | Sheep rumen microbial communities from Palmerston North, Manawatu-Wanganui, New Zealand - 1742 DNA GHGhigh gp2 | ecosystem: Host-associated > Mammals > Digestive system > Stomach >...
CTAAAATGATTTTAGATATAGCGAGGTGTAATCTTCCGTATAAATGGTTAGACAAAAAAACAGGTAAATATCGAAGTTAAAATCTTATTTCATGGCATTTTTCTTAATTTTTATATTAAAATATAGAGTTCTGAAGTATAATTAAGTAGAATGTCTTAGAGAGATTTTAATGGATAACAAGGAAAAAATCAGACGAGAACTATTAGAAAGATACATCTCTACTGGAAAAGTAGGGTTAATAAAACCTTCTTCTGATAATGAAGCTATTGACCTTATAGAAACAGTAGTAGAACTTTATAAACCACAGGAAGTAGTAGAAAAACCTGTAGATAATACTCCTATTAAAATAACCGTTTCAGAACTTAGTGATCAATTTCAAAAAATGCTCGATTTTTAGTAATGGGTTGATTTTTGAATGGGTATATTTTGCCTCATACCCAGCAGATGGTGGTATCTATTGGACATACCCAATTGCCGTAACAACTGTATTACATTTAAATGCATGTAATGTTTATAATGACACAGCCCATCCAGATGATGGTACTACCAGAATTAGAACATACAGCACCACAAATGCTAATTTTACCAATGGTTCTATTAGTGCTAATATACCAATATTTTGTATGCTTATTGGTTATTAAAACCCAAATTTATTTGCGATATAGTTATTCTTCATAGATGGAAAATACGGTATAGGACTGTGTTTAAATAAATTATCCTTGACTCTTTTATCTATACGTTGTGTCATTTCCATATCTTCTATTGTACCGTGCCTAATGAATTCATCTAATACTTTATAACTTATTCCCATTTTTTCTTCATCCGAACTTCCACATAATCCATCTGATGGAGTTTTTTCGATAAGTTCTTTTGGTAATCCTAATTCATATCCTAATTGTTTTACCTCTTGTACAGTAAGGTCTGCTAATGGTGCTACATCTCCTACGGCATCACCCCATCTTGTTTCCCAACCTAACAATGTTTCTGATAAATTACATGTATTTAAAACTCTACCATTATTTGATTGAGATATAGCATATAATGTAGCCATTCTGATTCTTGGTGGTAAATTAAAACATGTCTGCTCTGTAAATTCTGTAATATTAACATTTTTACCTTTAGAATTTGTAATACTGTGAAAAACATTATAAAGAGTATCTCTTATATTTACTTCAATATATGGAATATCTAAAAATTCTACAAGTTTGTAAGAATCTGAAATGTCTTTTTGTTCTCCATCTGGCATTAATACACCAATTACTCTGTCTTTTCCCAGAGCCTCTACACATAATGCAGCTACAACAGATGAATCTTTACCCCCAGAAATTCCTATAACTGCATTGCAGTCTTTTCCATTTTCTTCAAACCAATTTCTTAACCAAGTTACTATTTCATCTTTCATAACTACTCTCCTATTGTAAGCACTGCGGGGTTAATCGTTCCCTCAGCATCTTCTTTTCCGTATTGTTTATTGTGCCATTTATTTAGTTCTTTACCATACTTCCAAGTATTTTTCAAGGTAACAATACTTGCTCCATACATAAAACCAGTTATTCCGCCTACTTCATCTGAAGCTTTATAACTTAAATTTTCTATTTGTTTATCAGTTAAAGAATCAAAACCGTTTGTCATATTTTCTTCCATAAGAGTTGCCCATCTATTAGCAAAGATTAAAATAGCTTTCCCATAGGGGTCTTTATTCTTTTCTACGAATTCATTCCATTCTTTTACATCACTTAATGTGAATGTACATTCATTTTTATTTTCAACAACCTCTTTTTCTAGTTGTTCTCTTTCTTTTTTAGTTGATTCAAAATATTCTTCCAATCCTTTTCTTAATTTTTCTTGATATTCATCACTTAATATTTCATTTTTCATATTTTATCCTCCTGAAAATACTTCAAATTCTTTATCACCTTTATATCCTATCAAATCGTATCATATTTTTGTAGTTTTGTAAATAATTTATCCTCTATGAAAAGAGCCGTCTATTCCCTTCTAGCCCTTTTCAGAAACTTCATAAGAAATATTTACATAATTTTAACAAATTTAATTTTCCATCCTCCATGCTATACATCTTTTCAAATAATCAATATATTCAGGGTTTTTACACATGTTTTTCCCTTCACAATCTGACAATTTTGCAACATCTTGACCGTTACATTTAGTTACTTTCATCACAATGTTCAAAGGTTTAACTTCTGTATCATTCGATAAATACGTACCAATACCAAACGCTACATTAATTCTATTTTTAAAATGTTCATTTAACATTGTAGCTTTTTCAAAATTAAGACTATCAGAGAATAATAATGTCTTAGTTTTTGTATCTATTCCTAAATCTTGATAATGTTTAATCATCTTTTCCCCCCATTCAACAGGGTCACCACTATCGTGTCTTACACCACTAAATAATGTAGCAAATGTTAATTGAAAATCTTTTAAGAAACAGTCAGTAGTTATAGTATCAGTTAAAGCAATACCATTTAAAACACCATATTCTTTTACCCAACTATCCATCATATACCAATTACTATAAGATGGATTATGTTTATGGTTTCCTTGTCCTACACACATTATAAATTCATGTGCCATTGTCCCAACAGGCTTTACACCGTATTTTTTAGCAAGGTAAACATTTGAAGTTCCTACAAAATGAGTATCTTTACAAAATCTATTGGTTGGATTAGCAAAAGCTTTTACAACCATTTCTTGAGCTTCTGAGCTTAATCTACGTCTTAAGCCAAACTCTGAAAAGTTTGAAAGTCTGTATTTAAACGTATTTAAAGCTTCTAACTTATCATCTAATCTTTCTTTAAAACTTTCAATTAATTCATTATAATCATATTTCATTCTGAAATAAACTTCATTTACAATGGCTAAGATAGGAATTTCATACATAGATGTATTTAACCAAGTACCTGTTGCTTCAATATCTAATTTACCATTAGTAAGTGAGATAACTATATCTTCTCTTCTTGGATGCCAAAGTCTTAAAAAATCAATATAAGACCCTTTAATCCATTTAATTGAATCTAAGTATTGTAATTCTTCTTCTGTGAATCTTAAAGTACAATAATGTGTAATTTGTTCATCAATCTCTTGTACCATTTCTTCTGAAAAGAGAACATCTTCATTTCTACATTTAAAAGTCCAAGTAGTTTTATAATCGGAAAATTGATGATAGATTACCTGCCCCATTGAAAATTTATACATATCTGATTCAAGTAAACTATTAATTATTGGTTTTAATTGCATATCACACCTCACTTTACCATACTATCTGCCATACCTATGACATAATGATTATCTTCATTAACCCAACATTCTATAATGTGAGTATTCTCATTTATTCTTTTATCAAAGCCGTAAAATTTACATCGAAAAGTGCTTTCATTTAAGTCATTCCATCCACCCTTTTCATGAATTTTATTTATCAAGTCTTGTTTATCTGTAAACTCAAATTGAGTTTCCATAGCATCAGCTAAACTTCCTCTGTGAAATCTAAACTTCATTCTGCCCCCTTTAATGTACTTAAAATAGCATTACCACATGTAATACGGCTTGTATCTTCTTCCACTGACGGAATAAACACAAGAACATCAAAACCTGCCGCTTTAATACTATTTTCTATATCTCTATATGGTGCATAATCAAAATAACCATCTTTTGTTTCTATACCGTTTTCTTCACAAGCATGTGTAATATGTATAGGAGTTATTTTAACCATAAATTTTGCCGTACTGAATAAATCTTTTAATATATTTGCATCAATATCGAAACCATCTCCTATTGCAAAGTTTAAAGCATATTTTCTTCCAATAGGGTCAGGTAACATATCCCCAATTTTAGATATTTCTTTTAAAGATAAAGAATTACCACTAAATAATTCTTCTCTTAAATTATCGTTGGTTGTATTAATACTGAATTGCAACCCAGCATCACCCCTGAATAAATCATTCTTTATTTCTACCCATTCATTTAAGTATTCATTAAGGAATTTATTATCTTTAGGCAGCATTGTTGAAATTACCGGATGTACTAAACTTCTGCCTATATATGGACGAATTAATTTTCTTACGTCTTTTGTGAACTCTAAAACGTTTTTATTCCAAGTAGGTTCACCCATCCTAGCATAATGAATATTAAGTCTTTTAGTAGCTTGTACTTCAGGATGCAATGATAAAGCTGATATTATCTGGTTTTTTAAATCATCATAAGTAGCATTTATGCCTTTACCAACTTTCGGAACATCACAGAATTTACAATTCATTGAACATCCGTATTGAGTAGATATGGTTACGACCCATTTATCCTCTAACGGAAGTAATTCTCCATGAGGTACTTGATTAATTTCTTTAGTGTATCCAAGAAAATCAGCCTTTATATTTTTAGCTTTACCATAATCCTGCAATGAAACAAATTCAAGTTTTCCTTTATCTCCTTGCATTATACAAATATTACCCGTAGGTACTTTTAAATTCTTTAAAATCATGAATAACTCCTTATTTTGACATGTATTCTCTTAGGTAAGGGTCATTTACATCTACATTCCCTCTTCTACCCGTTTCCCAATTATTTAAATCTGAGTCTTTTGGAATCTTATAAACACTGCCGCATTTAGGGCATTCCTTTAAATAATAATTTTCATGTTCTTCAATTGTTTCTAAATCTGTACAATAACACGGATTATCCATTATCTTCTCCTTATATTAACTCCTTATAAATTCTTCTATTACTTTTTCTAATTCTTTAAGTTGTTTTTCCATATGATAAAAAATAAGACTAAACAAAGTATCATCTTCTGTAGAATATGAATCTACCTCTATATTATCTATTACAAAAGTTGCTACATAATGACTATCGTAATCACAATCAGTATAATTAGTGAAATATACATTCAATCTTTCACTAATAGGATACTTACATACAGTTTTTAGATGAGTTCTAGAAGTAAATAAATCATTTAATGAACGACAGCACCTTAAATCATCTAAATTTACACGTGTACAGAATTTTGGTGGTAATTCACATATTTTATTTACTATTTTACTGAATTTTTCTTCTTCCATTATATTACCTCGATACAATTTACTCTCATAATATCTAGTGCTTTTTGATGATTTTCAGGTGTAGTTCCTGCACATAAATCACTCAAAACGGTTACAGAGTTACAGTAGCTATTAACACAGTTCAAAGCTATATTTAATACACATATATCAGTAACCAACCCACATATTTCTATATCATATTTTAAATTTAATTGCATAGGGTCAAGTTTACAGCCGAAATGGTCTTTATTCCAAACACATTTAGCATAAGGTTTTAACACTTCAACTATTTCAGAGCCTTCTGTACCTGAAACACAATGAATAGGTATTTTCTTTCCTTCAATGTTTTTAAAATAATAAACTTCGTCATGAACATCACGTGTGAATATAACTTCTTCGTCAAAATGCTTCACATAATCCACTATTTTAGGAACTACCAACTGTGCTTCTTTACTTCCTAAAACTCCAGAAACGAAGTCATTTTGTACGTCTACTACCAATAATAATTTAGACATTAATTTTCTCCTTATACATATCGAAAATTTCAATCATCTTTTCAACCTTATCTGGAACTAAATTTTTAATAGATTCACCATTAGCCACCTTATTTCTGATTTCACTTGAAGAGATATCAACACATGGCATATTAATTATTTCAAATTTCCAACCCTCATCTGCTTTTTTCTCTAACATTTCGGATTCGTTTTCAATTAAACGTGGTACAAGTAAGAACCTACATTTTTTCTTCAAATCTTCTGAATCTTGCCATTTATCTATTTCAGCAAAAGCATCATATCCGATTACGAAAGGGATTTCACTTAGACCGTACATAGACCTCAAATTCCAAACTGTCTGGTTACTGTATGAAGGTGTACCTAAATCTTTTTCCAAAGTATCAAATCTTGATGTAACCTGAGCAATCATAGCACACCTTAAACTAAACGAATCCTTTAAATCCTTTTTCCATGGAGAATCGTATGATGGTATTAATACGGGTGTATAGCCAAAATCTTTTACAGCATTCATTACAGCTAAATGACCGTTATGAATAGGATTAAATGTTCCAAAATAAAAAGCTAATTTTTCTTCAGGAATATAACTACGCACCTTTAATAATTGTTCTTTCATATACTTTTCAGAACAAGGTGTATCAGTATCTGGAGCACCCCAATCTCCACAAACGTGTTCATAACACTTACCACAAGCACATTTGGTGTATGCTCCCCAACCACTATAATCACTTAACCAAGTTTCTAATTTCTTTCCACAATTCGGACAATAGTTCATTCTAACCTCTCATTCTATATAATTTAGCTGGTCTTTGGTACTGTTGTAACAACTCACCTGTTTCCTCAGCTAATCCAGTTTTAATATACTTATTCTTAAAATCTCTTCTAAAATTTGCTGGTGGAATAACTTCTCCACGGATAGCCTCATGTACCTTTAATAAATCAGATATTGTAAAACCGTCTTTATTTAAAAGATTAAAAAATATTAAAGCATTATCATATTTCAGACTTTTCTTTAAATAAGCCAACCCACGTTTAATTATCTGTTCATGGTCAAAAGCTAAATCAGAGTAATCTATTTCAGAGTTTCTTCTATCTAACAGAGGAACTAATTTATCACCCAACTCAAAAAGCTCAACCTCTTTAGCATCGTCACCTGCTTTCATATTAGCTAAAAGAGTTTCATAGGGTAATAAAGCTATAAAAGCTATAGATAAAACTCTCATTCTTGGGTCTCGTTCAGGTTCTGAAAAAACATCAAATTTTTCTAAAAATCCTTCAATATTAGTTTCTTCCTTCAACTCTCTTTTAGCTGTTTGTTCTATTGTTTCCTTTTTTGTAACGTCTAAGAACCCACCTGGAATTGCCCATTGATTTTTAAAAGGTCGACCACCTCTTTTAATAAGCATCAAATTCAACTTACCGTTTTTTACAGTAAAAATAAGAATATCTACAGTTACAGAAGGTTTTTCATATTTATCCTTCTCATTTAGTTTATATTCTTTACAAAATTTGTCATCTTCTTCAGTTAAGTTATACATAAATTTCTCCGTCATCTATCTATAAATTTGTTTCCTATATTATAATATAAAAATTTGAAAAAGTCAAATTGATAATTTAATAATATCAATTTGACTTTTATTTGTCAAGTATATTTAAAAACTGTTACAATTCTTAACATAAAATTAAAATAAAAAACCTATTTCTAAATTCCCGATTGCCTGAATTAGCTTTTAAAGAAATCTTTTATATCATGTTTGAAATTTGTCAATCTTTAATTTGAATCTTGGATTACTTTATGAAATATTTTCTTACCACGTCTAAGAATTATACAACCGTTAAACTTTAACATGTCTACAATAAAATTAATATCAGTTATTTGATTTTCATCTATATAAATCCCGCCCTGTTCAATTAATCTTTTGGCTTCGGATTTACTTTCAACCAAGTTACAACGAATTAATAATTCACGTATATTTATAGTTGTTTCAGATATTTGAGTAGTAGGCATTCCTTCCGTATTACCTTCTGTGAATAATTGTGCAGCAGCTTGTTGCACTTTTTCAGCATTTTCTTTTCCGTGTACCATATTAGTTAATTCATAAGCTAAAATCTCTTTAGCACGGTTTAATTCTTGTCCTTGCCAAGACTCCATTTCTCTTATCTGTTCCATTGGGATAAAGGTTAGCATTTTCAAACATTTAATTACATCTGAGTCGTCAACATTTCTCCAATATTGATAAAAGTCAAATACAGAAGTTTTATTTTCATCTAACCAAATAGCTCCAGATTGAGTTTTACCCATTTTCTTGCCTTGTGAATTGAGTAAAAGAGGTATAGTTAATGAAAACACAGCTTTACCTGTTTTCTTTCTGATTAAATCTTCACCTGCAAGCATATTACTCCATTGGTCATCACCACCGAACTGAAGATTGACGTCATATTGTTTATTTAAAAAATAAAAATCATAAGCTTGCATAGGCATGTACATAAATTCTAATAAACTTAAACCCTTTTCCATCCTTTGCTTATAACATTCTGCTCTTAGCATATTATTCACTGTAAAACACGCACCGACCTCTCTCATCACTTCGATAAAATTAAGTTGTGACAACCAATTAGCATTGTTCACTAAGTATCCTTTATCCCCAAATGTAATGAATTTTAAAATTTGTTTACGAAAACTGTTTATATTATTATTTATCTCAAAAGGTGTAAGCATCTTTCTCATATCTGACCGACCAGATGGGTCTCCTATGGATGCCGTTCCGCCACCTATTAATACAAAAGGAATATTACCGGCCATTTGAAGCCTTTTCATTAAACACAGTGCCATAAAATGTCCTACGTGTAAACTATCAGCAGTCGGGTCAAATCCTATATAAAATTTAGCTCCACCCTTATTTATCAGTTCTCTCACTTGTTCTCTGTTAGTAGTTTGGGCAATTAACCCTCTTTCTTCTAATTCTTCAAATATTGCCATCGTTCTTTCCTTTAAAGTATCTGCTGTTTTTCCATTATATGAATCGTACCGTCTTTTATACGTTTATCTAAAACATCTTTTGTCAAAACTTCTTCTAATTCTTTTAAATAATTTTCTGAAAAAGCTAACGGAGTTGTTGCATCATTCTCTGCAATAATCTTTTTAACGGTTTCTAACCTATCTTCTTTTTCAAACTTTTCAGAGTTCAATGATATAGCAGAGCTTAATTCCCATGCATATTCATCGGACATTTTTTCAGCTTGTCTCCGTAACTCACCGAGAGTTAAATCAAATAGACATTTCGTCCAAACTTCGTTACCATCTTGGTCTTCACCTCTGAAATACAATTCATCATCAATAAACTTCATCACCAGAGCATTATTCCATTTATAAGGCAAACCGTATAACAATGTTTTAATTATTAAGTTGATTTTATTAATTATCTCTTTCTGCATTATATATCCTCTTATTCCAATTCATTTATGGCATTATTAATTGATTGTTCAACTTCTTTTAAAACCATATCATTACGTACATGTGCAAACTCATCTTCAAGTGTACCTTTTCTGGATTGCTCTTCCAGTAATATATCAGCTACTTGATTAGTTAGAATTAAATCACTAATCTCACTTATCCTTAAATCACCATGCTGATTCTGAATACGTTCTAATACATGTTTAATCCCTGAAAACATTTGAAACATCTCCACACCATGCTCTTTTAAAAGTTTTGTTAAATCATCCATTATCTTATTTCCTTATTTTTGTTTTTCACCGTTTAGCAATGGCATAAATAAATACCACTCCTGTTCTCCATCCTCGTTTAAATCAATTAATATTTCTCGCACATCATTTACATCTGGAGCATCTACACCGTAAATAAAATTTTTCTGTCTTTCAGGAGTAGGAACATTCACCACAGGTTTCTTTATTGTTTTATTCCCGACATAGTTATCATATACATAATCTACAGGACCCTCAACTGGAAATACCCATCCAGCAACAAAGAATATAAATCCAACTATTAAAAACCCAATTAATATTGCTCTTGGAGATATTATAAGGGCATTTGACATTCCATATAAATCATCTATTTTCATATTATGTTCTCCTTATTTACTTTTTGGATTAATCCTTCTCATTTAACCATTTAATCATTTCATTCAATTTTTGATTTCTTTCAATTTGATTAGAGTATCTTAAATTGGAAAAGCCTGTTTCCGTGAAGTTAGATGCACTTGCCGGATAAAAAACTCTAATAGCTTTTTCCCCATAAGGCTCTACGTGTGTGACTGCATTTCTATTAATCACATAGCCTTGCCAAACTTTAAATTGTCCCGCCTGAACAGGAAGTATTGCTGAAACCAATAATATTAATAAAAGCTTTTTCATTTTATTCTCCTTATATAACCTCAATCCAACTATGTGTGTTTAAAATTATGTGTTTACCGTTTGATTTAAAACGTACAGAGTTCATCCTTCTATCTGGCAGATGCTGTATGACAGGAGAATATTTATTTTTGTGTAAAACTGCCCACTTAGCTTGTAAGGCTTTTATAATATCTCCTTCTATTGATTCCAAAAACGGAATTAAATCTTCATCTTCCAAGTCTAAATCCTCTGTTTTATCTGATACATATTTACATATTTCTTTATACTCTTCATTTAGAATCCAACGATTATTTTCACTATCCCATGTATCGTCAAGTGTTTCCACTTTTTCTTTTATTTCTTCTATCGTCTTAATATCAGAATAACCTAATAATACCGCTTCCGTCAACTTTAATGCTCTTCTTATATCCATCTATACACCTTTACATATTGGATGAAACTTCATTCTGTACTTCTACAATTTCCCAACGTACATTTTTAGTCGGTTTATTCGTTACAGCTATTATATCTTCGACCTCTTTTTTATATTCTTGAAGCACCTTCTGTGCTGCCCAAAACGAATCATATTTATTTAGAAAATGAAATGTTTTGTCTGTTTCATTTATTTCAACTATTATAAACATTTAATCACCATCCTTAATTATTCTATTTTATTAAACCTACCCCATTCAACTTATAATATTCCAATTTAATTATATAAGTATTAGTTAAAATTCGTTTACATAAACTGTCTGTAACATTTGAACAATCTTCAGCAAAAGCTATCATGTCTTCTAAATCATCTAAAACCTCTTCATTATCAGTAAAAAACTTTTTTACATAATTACAATCATGTATCCAAGCTTTTAAAGACTCTTTTGCCCAAAAATTTTTATCATATTTACAAACATCCCATCGAAAATTACGTGTTTTCCAATTATGTTTTAATTTGTTTATCCACCTATTTATATTTTCCCTAATATCCATCATTTATTTATACCCACTTTATTTGTCCTTCATCAGTTAATTGTTGTATTCTTTCCCTACCACATTGCTCTTCCCAATATGGTCTTGTGCTTTCTCCAAGAATAATAAATTGTGGACTTTTTCTATATCCAGCATTTTGTATTAATTTCTTTGAAATCCCTTTGAAATCTATATTTTCCCCAGTACCCATACATTTGCCACCTTTTTACCCATCTGCATTGCGTAATTATAATTTGCTGTAAATACATCAATTCTATTTCCTTTAATATGTCCACCACAATCCTCAGCTATAAACACACCATAATCTTGTATATAAACAATAGAACCATATGGAATTACATTTGGGTCAACAGCTATTGTTCTTCCTTCTTTTGGTATTTGTCTTGTTGAAGTTCTTAACTGTTCTGGTGTTTCCTTCCCAAGTTCCTTTGGGGAATACCAAGATAAACTAAATCTACCCATTTTCTTAAAAGGAAATTCTTGTATATCCGGTTGTTGTTCCAACATTAATTCTTTATAAAAAGCATTTGTCTTGTTTATTGTTTTACTATATTGTATGTTTTGAACAATTGACATAATAACAAGACCTACACATACTATTGCAAGTATTACTGTTGTCATTGTATTGTGTTTTAAACTTTTGAGCATTATTTCTTTCATTAGTCTTATCCTTTCCGTCTTTCGACTTAGTTCTTATTACTCCTGATTTCTGCTCGTCATAACTCTAAGCTAATTCTATAAACTTCGATTTTTGATGAAACTCATCTGATATAGCATTTATTTTTGGAATCATTGCTTGCCAACATTCTTCACATAAATCTACACAATAATTTACAGTTTTTTGTTGTGCACCGTTATAATGTACCCAAGAATTATAATGTATTATCCTTTTCGTATCTTCATCCAACTCTTTGCCACATCTATCACAAAATGTTTTTATCACAATCTTACTCCATTCTTGTATAGGTTTAAAATAAACTTTACATTCTTCCATATTCTTGGCATTGTCCGAGTAAAAGCTGTCGAATTTCTTGCTTAACTTTAGTGTCTTTATCTGCCTTTGCTTTAACGTAACATAGTATATCATATTTATCCTGAAAAGTATAATAATGCTTTGTAGCAAGCCCACTATCTATGCCACAAATAAGTAAAAAGTTAACTAACAAATCATCTGTTATCGGTGGATAATATAAATACTTCTCCTCATTTTTAAGACACTGTTTACAATCATATTCATCATCAGTATGTTCACAAACATCATCACCATAGGAAACACCAAGATGGAATTCATTATGATATTGACAATCGGAAAGCATGCCCAAAGGAGCAACGTCAAAATGACAATAAAAATTAACCTCATCTTCCTTTGCTATAAAGCTCATTAAAGTTCTATCCTTTCTGCATCCAAACCCTCAATATAAGTAACAGTACATTCTTGTTCTTCTTGCATTTTATTTAGCATATCAATGTACTCATTAGCAGTTTGTAAAAATTCCTCAAAGTTCTGATGCCTAATGATATTCTGAAACTCTTGTATTTCTAATGTTCCAACTTTATTATCAGCCAACGATTTAAAAATATACTGCTTTATTTCATGCACAGTATTTAATCCTTCCAAACTATACTTCATCCTCTATTTAACTCCTGTATTAACCCGTTTATTTCTTGCTTACTTAATCTATTTTCTCTTAAACCATTTAATAATTCTTTACAAACAGTTTTACAATAAGCAGAAACTTCTGTATTACTATATGTCTCCATAACAACATTAATTAATTGGTTCAAGTTTGGAACAGCTACGTTTACTTTCTTTGCAATAGCATCCAAATTAAACTGTCCAAGTTTAAAAACGTCTTCATCATAAGATTCTACCTTATTAGGCAGTTTTTCTTGTTTTAATTCAGTCTCGACATTTAAATCATTAAACACATCTGTATCTTGTATCAGATTAAATTTATCGGTGGAGAAATTTAAATTCTCCACCAAATGTATTTCTTCGATGCCTAAACGTTTCTCAAAATCTTTAAGAACGCTCATTTTCATCTCCTTTAAGTAGTTTCTGTGTTATCTTTTTGCCCACTTCGGTGTTGGCAAAACTATCTAAAGTGCTTGCTAAATCAAGCCCCATTTTAGGTGATAATATCTTAGAAGCATTTGTAACACCTTGTTGAATATTACCATCTGTAGCATAAATTGTAATATTTGCATTAGACAAGTTTTTAGCTTGTTCAACACCAATTGCTTTATCAGCTTCTACCTTAGCTTGTTTAATCATAAAGTCTTGGTAATTTTCATCACCTGTTACTTTATCTTTAAGTAAGATATCACCTGCAACCTCAGCTTCTTTATCTAATTGTTTTGCACATGCCGATGCTTTACCTTTGGCCTCAATACCTATAGCCTCATTTTTAGCTGCTTTTAAATTAGCCTCAGCCTTTAATTCAATTTGAGTTTTTGTTGCTTGTGCCTCTAACTCAACCTGTTCTTTTTGAGCTTGAGCAGCTTTTACTCTTACATCTTTATCAGCCTCAGCTTTAATAACGGCTGCTTCACTATTTACTTTGGTTACTTCTCTATCCTGAGATGCTTTAACCTCAGCCGCTTGTTTTTCAATCTCGGCTGCTTGAACTTCTTTAACACGTTTAACTTCCATCTCTCTTTCAGCAGTAACCTTTGCCTCAGTTTGTACTTCTTGTCTTTGTTTTTCTTGTGCAATGCCGACTTCTTGAAGTACAGCTGCTTTCTTTAAGCCTACAATCTTCTCGGCTTCACGTTGTTTCAAAGCAATCTCCTGTTGTGCTTTAATTTCAGCTTCCTGTGCTTTCTGAGCGTTTTCTGCTACAGCTACACGTGAATCTTTTTCAATAGCTGATTTCTTTTTCTGCATTATGTTTTCAATAATATTATTACCACCGGAGTCACGAACATCCATCAGTTCAATGTTTTTAACAGATTCAACACCCCATTCTTTAAGCTGTTCTTTTACTTGTTCTGTAAACATCACACCGTATTTGGTTCTTTCAACCATAATAGATTCGAGATTATCAGATGCTAAAACATTACGTACTGCACCCTTAACAATACCATCTAGTTGTTTTTTTAGTTCATCAACAGCAAACACACGACTTGCAGCCAAACTGAAGTCAGAAATACGGAAAAAAGCCTTAGCATCAACTTTAAACGGTAATTTTTCTTTGTCATATGCTTCATAATCTTTTAAGTCTAAATCAAAGATTATTGTTGGTAACTTAGATACAACAACACCAATCTTTGGAAACCAAGAAGGAATTTGATAATAGACATTCCCATTAGTAGTATCTTTTCCATAAGCTATTGTGGCTTTGTCACGTTGTACAATATGCACCTCATTAGTAGGCACAACTCTTCTTAAAGAAAGTACATATACCGTTAATAATACGGCTAATATAGTACATCCAAATAATAAATAAAACATTTATTTGCTCCTTTCATCTAATTATACTTAATAATTACTTTTACTATTAATAATTAACCTATTTAAATATTCATTATCTTCCAATAAAAACATCTCGGCTTCACTTGAATGAGAATCCCATCCACATTCAATTTCATATGTATAATCACCCAAATCTTGGCTTTCTTTTAACTTTTTAAAAATCTGCTCCATTGGATTATTATACCTAAACAATTCACACAGCTCTTTAAAACTGTATTCTTGAATAGATTTTTCCAATTTTATAGTGAAACTTGTAGAACTACTGTTTGAAACGAAACCTAATCTTTTCATACAACCTCAATGATTATCCATTACTCCAATTAATTTAATTAAATTTTCTGTTTTATCCTGAATATATGGCATAAAATGATTTTCCATTTCAGTTTGATTTTCCATATCTTCCCAACCAACAGCCAATTCATCACCATAATCTACTAAATATTGATTATATTCCAAACTGTTAACACCATAATGCTTTTTTTCATATTCACTCAAAACAGGTTTATTAGACTTGACTAAATCATTATAAAGTCTCTCAACAGGGTCAAACACTTGTTGAGAAAATAACTCTCTAAATTCATTTAAAGAATACTCTTCAATCTTTTTAGGCAGTTCAATGATAAAACTGCTGCTGGAACTATTACTTACAAATCCTTTTCTTTGTTTCATTCGTTTACCTTCAAATATTTAATACTGTAGTTATCTAAAATTTCAGACACTGTTTCGTGTTCTGCCGAATCATAATCCAGATGACCCGCATAGACCATAAGATTTTCAAACGGTTTAAACGTGCCTCTTTCTTGTTCCCAATCGGTTATCACCCAATGTTCTTCAACAAAATCTTTACCGAGTTGCTTTGGTAATATAATATTTAATAATTTTTTACAGTTCTCACAAGGAATCTTATTAAAATCTTCCTCAGTTATAATAAAACTACTACTTGAACTATTTGAAACAAATCCGTTTCTTAATTTCATATAACACCTCTAATATTGAAATGAATCAATTAAAATATCACGTTTTTCTAAATAATCTTCATTATCTAATAAAACATCATAAAGTTCTTGGTCACGTTCACCACCATCTAAATCCTCTAAGACTAAACTATAGGTTGTATAAAAATCAGGAATTTTATTTGATAATCTATTATATAAAGCCTCTACAGAACCTTGTGAATTTGGTACATTTAGATAAGATTTAAATTCCTCTAAATTATATTCTTGTACTTCTTTATCAAATTTCAGAATAAAACACGTGCTGGAAGAATTACTTACAAAACCAACTCTTATCTTCATTTATAAATCTCCTTAATGGTGACTTATCACCTTTTTCGTACCTCTAAATGACGGCATAAACTCATGTTCCATTTTTGAGTAGAACTCTCCATCATCAGAATAAGTTAATATATATTTACAAAAAGTGCCGTCAGATATATCAAACTTCTTATTTATCAGATTTTTTAATTCCTTTTTGCCAAAATTCCCTATGGTTTCTTTCAAAATCTGTACTTCATCATAATTAAGAAGGTCTTCCACATCGTAATCAAAATCAATCGAAATATAAGGTTCATCAGTCAATAAATCTTCAATAATTTGTTTACCCAAACCTAAATCTCTAAATAATATTTGAGCATGTTTTGTATCATTTAACTCATAGTCTTCTAAAAATTCTTCATAAGAGTATTGTTCTATTGGTTTATCCAAAACAACTATAAAACTGGAACTGCTTGAGTTACTAACAAAACCTTTTCTAATTTTCATAAAAATTTCTCCTAACCCATATGTGGATGGTAATACATAATATCAAATTTTTTACAAATCTTATCAGATAATTCATCAGAAATAAAATTATCTACCATATCATATAGCACTAAATTCTCATCATCTTGAATCTGATATCCAGCATACCAATAGGATAAATTTAGTTTTTCTTTTACATTTGAAACGGTATCTATTTTAACCCACTTATCTATAGAGGCATCCGAAATATTTTCATTATTCCGTTTACATTCACGTTTAATCATGGACTTTACCCAATCTAAAATATCTTGTGCCGTCCAGACTTCAAAATCTTTCTCACGTTTATTATAAACAGTTACTTCATTATTATTAACATTAGTTATAATAAAACTTGATGATGAACTATTTGATACAAATCCTTGTCTTATCTTCATACTTACCCCATGTGTAAACAATATGCATCTACATTAAAATTACTGATAATTTCATCACTACACCAATTTATAAAATTATCATCTATATCGTGAAGAATCCAATCTGACAAATCGAGTTTGTCTAAATCGTACCACTCAGATAAATCCCACCCATTATCGAGATATTCTTGAATAGTAGTAATATTGATATTATAATCAATATTTTCATCTGAAATATCCTTTTTTAAAAACTCAATGTATTCTTCCCAATTATCACAGTAAGATTCTTTCTCTTTTTCTACCTCAGAAATTCTTTCTAAAGTTTTCTTTATTAATTGAGCCTTAACAAATTGTTTAATTTCTTCCTTAATAAACTTTTTATTAATAATAAAACTACTACTTGATGAATTACTTACAAAACTACTTCTTATCTTCATTTTCTATCCTCTGTAACACTTCGTGAGTTGTTTCTAAACCCTCAGTACCCTTTTCCTTTATTCTGTAGGCTCGACCTACGGATTCTATACATAAGGAACTTCCGGCACAATCTGCTATAGCCTCATTAAATTTTTGCAACTTAGCTTTTTGTGTATTATTACAAGAAATTACAACGACAATAATCATAACACATATTATAAAAACTGAATTTTCACTTAAATTAAACTTAGTCATTATCAACCTTTCAAATTATATAAAGGGCAATTCCTGCCGTTATTTAACAGTTGTTCTCGGAAACTTTTTACTCTTTCATTATTCCAAACTTCCTGGTAGAAATCAGTTACGTTTAATACATTTATACCTGATGTCCAATCTTGACCGTTTCTATTTTCGTTTTCTGCAAAGCTACACGGACTCATTTCTCCGTAACTGTTTATGTAAACTGAAAATAGTGTACTTTCACATGGTTCGGCTACTTCACTTAAAGCTTTATAATTCTCTAAATCTTTTACCGTATCTAAATAGACTGGCGCTGAACAAGAATCAAAACCTAAACCCACCTTCAACTTCGTAGCCAAATCAAATATTTCTTTATACTGCTCTTTACTTAAAGCCTTAAATTTACCAGCATTTGTTCCTTTAGGTTTATACTTTAATAATACTAAAGCATTTAATCCGTTAATACCGTTTTTATCGTGTACATCTTGTATAATTTGTTTTATTGTATCAAAAGTATCCGTCATTGCAACAGCATGTATATTAACTTGATTCATACCTCGGCTTAACAATTTATTAACAGCTTTATATGTAACCGCTAAATTATCTGTAAAACTAACAGCACAAGCTCCACACAAGTTAGCTGTTAAATCTGCAACCTCATCCGTCATATCAGTCGCTTTAATTGTATAATTAGGAATCACATCAAAATTACGTGCATATTCCATCATCTTAAAGAAGTCCGGATTGTCTGTTGGAGAAGTAATACCAAAGGCTATTTGGTTAAGTAAGCCCTTGTTGTATATTTTTACGTTTTTAACCTCTTGTCCCCAACTGGTCAACCGTTCTTTAATATAATCTGTAATCAAATTTTTATTAAAAGCTTTAGGATAACAATCAAAAGATGAGTTATATTGTCCCACTTTAACATCTCCGTTTTTATACTCAACCGCAACCGATGTCAAAGTTAATTTATGAAAAATATCTTTAAACTCTTCAAAAGTCATGTTATGCAGTTTGCCATCAGCTCGATTGCTTTTGTAACAGAACGGACAATTATTATGGCATTTGCCTGAACTTATCTCTATATCAGCAATTTCTGGCATTGGTGCTGACACAGGGTCATCTTCCTTAGTTTTACCCCACCTGGCAAAAAAACCAGTCTGTTTATTAAAGTAAGTATTATACGTTTCAGACGAAACACGTTTTTCTTTCTCATTCTCTAAAACTAGCATATTTTCTCCTACACTCATCATAATAGACAAATTTTAAATAGCTGTCAAGCATTAAAAACTATACTTTTCCAATTCAGGATAATCTTTGAATAAATCCTCGACACATTCATTTATAAAATTCTGGTCTGGATTAATATCCATAGCTAAACACATACTGCTCAAGCGCTCATTGAGTTCTTGTTGTTGAGAAGTGGTTAATTTACTATAAAATTGTTCCAACTTTTCCAGATTCATTATTCAACTCCGCAATTTTGGTTTCATACATTTGTTTAAAGGTATTTGCATCAACAAATTTACCCATAGTTAATTCAACACATTGTAATTTATTATTTACTACAAAATATTTATTTATCTCTTCATCACTAAAATAAATTTCAAAAGACTTATCCTCAGATTGAAAGATTTGTCTGATAAAGGAATAAGCATAATCTTCTCCCATTAGAGCCTGTAAATATTTTGCTTCAAGTTGTTGTACTTCGTATAATTCCATCTTAAGTTCCTTTCTTCTTTAATTATATCATTTTAAAGAAAAAAGTCAACCTTTTATTTTAAACATAAAACTAAGTACCGACTTTTTAAAAAGTCGGTTAATATTCTTATGAGGAAAACATTAAACTCCGTATTCTAAAATATAACAATCTTCATTTGTCGGATGTATTTTATCAAAGATTTCAGTATCAATATCTTTTTCTTCTAAGTATTTTTGTGTTTGATATACCTTAACAAAATCATCAAGCATGTCTTTTGCTAATTGTTTTCCATTAAAATATCTTTCAAAACCATCTGGAAGTGTTTGGATTAATTCATCTACAATATCCTCTAAGTAACTTATAAGATGACTAGATTTTATAACTACATAATCATAATTTTTTATTACAGGATATTTAGCATAGCCAGATTTAATGGTGTCTTCTTTTAAGGGTTCAAATTCATAGTCTATATCAAAACCTTCTTCTTCAAGAACTTTTTCGGCAGTCTGAATATCCAACTCAGTGTTTTCTTCATTAACTTGATTTAAAAGTTCTTTTAAGTTTAATTTAGTCTCTTTTTTAGGAGCATTAACTTGTTCTAATAATTCTTTTAAGTCCATTTTATTCTCTCCCGTCTATTTCCTTTAAGATTTCATCTAAGACACGGTTTAACTCATCAACAGAATCAATGTGTTCGTATTTTTTAATATATTTATCAAATGTGTATGAGTCAAAATGTGATTCAATTGCATCAGCATATATAACCTTGTCTTTATAAACTCTAATCAGATTTTTATAATTACCTTCATATATAAAATCTACATAGGCAAAAGTTGCTCCTATAAGCTTAGGACGCATTCCGTTTTTCCTTACAAACCCAAGTTTACAAAGCTTGTCTTCAGCAACGGCATAGAAAACATTTGCATCAACATCAATAAATTCCTTTGGTGTAGGAAACGAACCACCCGCAGTATTTATCCTTGTCCCCAATGTTTTTAAAACAGCTTGAAGTTCTAAATCATTGCTGAATTTAAAAGACTCCGTTTCACCCTTAGAAGTATAAATAATCTCATCATCATTTATTTCTAAATCGTGTTTTACTCCATCTACTGTAGTAGTAAATTTAAAAGTATCTCCAGCAGCAATTTCTTCAAAACCATATTTATTTAAAAAAGAATCTAAACGTTCTATATTATCTATTAATTCTTCTTTTAAAATTTCTTCTAATTGTATATTTAGATTCTCATACAAATTCATTTTAATTACCTTTAACTTTAAAGAAAAGCGCAGCAATCCAACTATCAGTTTTTATAACATCTGGATTCATCTTCTCACCACATGCTATACACTTTTCAGTAACATCGTCATTATAATCTGTAACGTATCTTAAACCTTTGACCGAAACCTTACCGTCACATTTATATATTTTACCACAGTGGTCACATTTAACTAAATACTTCATATTATTTGTCCAAGTTCAACTCTGCTCTGATACGATTTTCTAAACCTTTTAACGCAGTTTCAACAGATGCTCCAGCTTCATCACATGGATAAAATTCATCTAAAGCAAAAACGTCAGAAACTAAACTTATTGAAATAGGACAATGTTCTAAATCGGATTTAATAGTTTCTTCATCACCACTCATATAAATATAAGATTCAAAGAAAGAATCTTCCCCATCTTCTGTACGTACATCAACATTTACTTCGGGGAAATCTTCTCCTAAATCTTGTTTTAAACAAGTTCTTTCAGCTACCACAATTTCGTTGTTTAAACCAGCTTCTTTTAAAATTTGCTCAAATAAAACTTTAACCTTTTCAGCAATTTCTTTTTGTCTTGCTGTAGGTTGTATATCTTCATAATTACTTAAATCTTCTAAAAGTGTTTTTATTGACATTTTATTTCTCCTATTAATCCTATAGCAAATTAATTGAGTGCTAAAGCACTTCCTATATTTACGGGAACAAAAGTTGCCCTATATTTTAATATAAAAATTCATTAAGAATTACCTATGAAAAAGGGTTTCGGAAGTCTGAATCAGAAAATACAGAAAGCCTTTTATCAGCTCTTTTGAACAATTTTACAAGAGTATTATCCACAGCCTCATCCCAATACTCAGGATGGGATGCCATAAATTCTAATCCCAAACGAATTAACCAAACGGTTAAAACTCCACCTATAATTAAGCCTATTATAAATCTACTCCAAAACATTTTATTTAAAAATCCTTTTCACTTGTGTTTCTAACTCCTCAAGTTTATGCTCTTTTTGAAAATTAGTCAGCATAGTTAAAATACCCTCTTGGATATCTGATATGCCGCGTTCAAAAGAAAACGTTACTTGAAAATAACCAGATGCTAAAGCTATTAAGTTTAAGATTCTTTCAAAGGTGATTTGAGGATAAATCTTTTTCACAAAATCACACTGATTTGAAAGTTTACCCGTATTTTTATTCATACAAATCTCGTGTCCGTAAACATCTTCATAATAATTACAATCACCATGGTAATATTTAGGCTTAATATTAAACGTATCAAAAAACTCAAACATCAAATTCCTCCCTCAAATAATTATACTATAAAGACTCAGACCTTAATAAATCATCAAGATATTTTTTCAATTCTTTATAGGTCAGACCTACAAACTTTGCCATATTTACTATACTTTTATAATTCAGTTCTCCACGTGTATTCGCTAAGTGTGGATGTTCTTTTAAATACCAATAAACAAAAGTTCGTTTTAAACAGGTTACATTTAAACTAATACCCAAACTCTTACCGATACTACGAATTAGTTTACAAATATACTTAGCAGAATTTCTTTTTCCAAATTGAGTACGTATTAAAGGGACATCATCTTTAGCTCTATATGATAATTCTTTAGTTAAAGATAATATTTCTTCAGACAGCTTAATATCTATAGAGTTAGTTTTAAGGCTAACTTGGTCACGAATATCCCCAACATTCAAGCGTACAATATCAGCAGGTCTTAAAGGTGTTTCCAAGCAGAGTAACAGAATTAAAAGATTTCGTATATTTCCCTTTTGACTATCCTTTATCTTCTCAATTAGCTTTTTATCTCTAATTGCCTCGTACCTCATTTAATTTCCTTTTTAAATAACTTATTTTAGCATCTCGATATAGTTTTCCAAATTTTTCACCCTTAAATCGTGCTAAATTTTCTTGTGTTTCAACAGGTAAATCCTTTAAACCTATATCTTTCAAAATTAAATAAATCAAGTTCATTCTGTTAAAAACTCTAAGCATTAACTCTACCCTCTCAGGGTTGGTCATGCCAGCTCTACCCAATTTATCACAAGAATGACATATCTGAACTATATTTAAAGTGTGATTATCCTTAAATTTAGTTAAGGTATCAATTAAATCATACTGTGTTTTTGTATGTTGGTCAAGAAAATTATACAATTTCATATGATGTTTACAAAAAGTCTTAGCATAATTTCTAAAATCATTTGGCACTTTTAATCTATCACACAAACAATCTATAACACTCAACCCTAAATCGTCATGGCCATGGTGTGCCGGCCATTTGGCTTTATCAGTTAAAGCCTTACCTAAGTCATGACACATCAAAGCAAAGTTTACATAAGCTCTATCCTGTTCTGAAAGTTTATGGTTTGTAACTTCCTTTAAAGTCAAAAGTGTATGCTTATATGCATTCCCCTCAGGATGATATTCAACATTCTCTGGTACACCTTTTAATGCAGCCACCTCTGGAAGAATAACCTCAAGAGCATCCATAACATCTAATGAGTGTATGAAATCATTAAAATGATTAGAGCTTAAAGCTTTTTCTATTTCTCCCCAGACACGTTCGGGAGTTAAAGCATTAAGCATGCCTTTATGAACCATGCTCTGACAAAGCCTAATGGTATCCTCTGCTATAGTAAAACCGTCAAGTTTCGCAGCAAAACGGGCGCACCTTAACAATCTTACTGGGTCTTCTACAAAATGTTTTGCACAAATATGTCTTATCATTCTGTGTCGTAAATCCTTAACGCCATTAAAATAATCAATTATCTGTCCGTTTTCATCTTCACAAATCTGATTAATAGTAAAATCCCTGCGTAAACAATCTTCTTCTAATGATATTTTAGGATTGAAATCAAACTTAAAATCTCCGTAACCGTCCCCCGTACTAATTTCCTTGCGAGCAAGTGCATACTCTTCACCAGTTTCTGGGTGTAAAAACACAGGAAAATCAGTACCGACCTGTTTATATCCTAAAGAAAGCATTTCATCGGGTGTTGAACCTACCACCACATAATCAATGTCGTGTGGTTCTTTACCTAGTAATTTATCACGTACTGCGCCACCAATTTTATATATCATATGAAAACCTTTCTATTTTTATTTTATACGATTAAAAATAAAAAGTCAACCCTTAATTTAAAACATCTATATCCTCAACAAGTTCAAACTTTTCGTAAAATTCTTGTCGTTCTCTGACAAAAATCAAAGGTTCATCACCCTGTTCAAATGGTTCATATATCAGCATTATCTGACCGTCCTGAGCATTCGTACAATTGATTGCCGTACCGATTAATTTATATAAAGTACCCTTTTTCTTATTTCTATATAACATTTTCCCTCCTATGTGTTAGGTAAACAATAACTCATCACATCAGCAAAATCATCATCCCAATCATTAGGGTCACAATATCCGTAGCTTTCGGTTCTTTCCTGATAAAATTTGCTTATATAGCCTTGAATTATTTGTTTACGATATTTGTTAATAATCATATCCTCTAATTGTGTCCTTAAAGGATTTTTAATAGAAGATTGTTTTAAAAGCCATGCTACATATTCTTTAGGCAAAGAAGTTAATAATTTACCTTTATGTTTACCAAAAGGCATCTTTGGTGAATCATTGCTTATAGGCTTAAACTGAGTATCCCCATTCTCCAGCATTAAAGTGATTTTATTCAATAAGTTGTGCAAGTGCCTATCGGTCATTTCACTTAATTCAAGAGTATTCCCATCAGACTGTTTCCAAAAATAGTTTTGTTCGGAAATATCATCGTGTTCTCTTCTTAAAAGTTCATCATTTAAAATTTTAATAATATCTTTAAAACACATTTCATTAAGGTTTATACCATACAACGGTATATCAGCCGCCTCACATACATCACAAAACTGTATATGTTTAGGGGATTCATTACTCTCCTGAATATTTCCACACTTTTTACATCTATAAACGTATATCATTCTTCTTCCTTATTTATTTGTTTCCATTCTGCCATAATCTCATTAGCAATTTCTTCAGGAACTTCTTTACTAAAATCTATCTCAAAACGTTCATCAAACATCTGACCGTTTGATTCATCTGATAACCATTTTATATCACCAGGCGTAAAATTGATGCCTTCTTGACTAAGCATATCCATAAAATGCACAGAATAATAATCAGTATACGAAGACGGTCTTCTTAACCATCTGAAAACTACTTCATAGGTCAAATTGATTTTATAGACATAATTAAGTTGTTGCTTTTCAATTTTATGATATAATCTATCATAAAAACTAAATTCTAACCGTCTTTCCAAATCCTCAAATTCATCATATTCTTTTTTAAGAGGTTCACCGGTAAAGTCAAACCTAGTTTGCTCCCAAGAAATATTTAAACCAGTAAAATAAGACGTAGAACCGTAAAAATCATACATTGTACGTAAAATCTTATGCAGCTTCATTTCACATTGCATATGATATTCACTCATTATATGAGGATATACCTGCCCCTTTACATAATCTAAATCACGATTTTTTAACATTTCAGCCTTCCTCTCTGAATCAAATCTGTTATTGTATTAAGAACAATAGAATGTTCATTCTCAGGAATTTTATATTCCGATATTAAATTTTCTACTTTAGCTACAATCTGCTGCTTAGTCAAGGGTTTATCCGCTACATCCGATACTAACTTGATTTTCTCTAGGTTGTTTATTATATCATTCAAGTCAGTCCACTCAAAATCTAGGTCAGTTTCAATATAAATATTTTTTGAAAGATATTCAGAACCACCATCCTTTACTAAGGTGTCTTCTGCCTTTAAAGTATAATGATTATCTTTTTTGTAAATTAAATTGAACATTTATTCACCTTTGTTCCATATTTTATAAGCTTCTTCCCAACTTATCCCTCGTTCATAGGTCAAATCTTCTAGTACATCGTCAAAATCATTGTATAATTGAATGAAATTATTCTTATAATTAAAATTAGTATCGTAACCATCTCTAAAAATGACTTTAAGGAAATAATCTTGACCTATTTTAAAAGTTTCTACATGCTCAATATCATCTTTTTGGATTTCAATAGCAGGTGTATCAAAATGAAATTCATAAGCATGTACAGGTAGACTTAATAAACACAATAATAACAAAACTCTCATTTTACTTTCTCCTGTACCAAACTAAAATTCCAAACGTGATAAAACCACCACCAAAAAAGCTTGACACCAAACATAATATATGCGGATATTGTGTTAAGTATGTGTTTAATAAAACATTACCCAGACATAAAATTAACCACATAACAATGTACTTAAACTTTCGCATATTTGACTCCTTTAATCAATTTTATCAAGATTTACTTTAGAAACGAATTGAATGTACGGTGCTGAATAATTTTCACCGTCTTTAGTATAGCCTAATGTAAATAATTTACCTTTAAAGGAATACACACCTTGGTATTTATAAAACCACTTAGCTAAAGATGGACTGTCTTGACCAGTCAATTTTATACATGAAGCTGTTGAACCATCTAAATGGTGTGTCCTATCTTCAAACATTAACGGATTTCTTTTTCCGTTTGAAATATAAATCGGATAAGCCAGATAAAATTTATCGGGAAAAGAATAACCGTTTTCCTGTAAATCCAATAAAAAATCTATTAAAATACGTAAAAAATTATTTATATTATCATTTTTATAAGCCAAACTTAAATTTTGACACATTTCACCATCAATACAAGGCTCATACAAGAGTTTCATAACCCATTCCCTTCTAGTTAAATAATACAGATTCTGTAGCTACTTGTCAAGTAGGATACGATTCTCATACTCATTACCTATTACTTTTATTGTATAAATAGAATTTTCATCAGAAATTTCGTCATGATTCCATAACTGTCCTAAAGGATATACGTCATCATTCCACGCATCTGGAAATATCTCATACCAATCGTCCTGACCGTTTCTGCAAATCATAAAACAGCCTAACTCATATCGTATGAAAAATATGTGGTCATGTTGATTTTTGTCTTTATAAATGATTATATCATTAGCATAAATAGACTGACCGTTTTTATCTTTTAAACCAGAACACTGCATAAAAATTAAGTCATTATATCTTTCAGCATAAGCACTCAGTGCATTTAAAGCAAAACTTTCTTCACTTCCCCACCATTCTTCGTAAGAATAAAAATTTCTGTCAAAAAGTTCAGGAGAAGTTCTATATAACATTCTACGTTTACCACTATCCCAAGCTCTCCAATGTAAATTAGACATTCTTTTCTCCATTCGTAAATTCATAGTCATATATCTGTTCTTCCGTTAAAGGCGGATATTTAAAATACTTTCTTACCTTATTCTGAAACTTTACACAATCTTCTGGGATTCTGTTTAATTTCCAATCCCAACCTGTAGCCCAAAAATACACAGAAGATAATATTGCCACCTTTAAGTGGTCAATCCCTGTAAGACCACCACGCCATCTAGGACCGTATATAGAAAACGGACTATGCTCAGATAAATATAAAGCAAGTAAATCCATGTAGTTCTTATAGGTTAACTTTCGCTGCTCTATATTAAGGTATGTAAAGAACTCTTTTTCAGCTTGACTAACTGACTCCCAATCCAATGAAAACCCTCCTTATCTCAGCACGTTCAAATTCATTAATATCGTCCCAAATCTTAACCAGTAAAGCTTCCAACGCAACCGGTAAAGACACAAAACCATTAATATGATATTTAAACTTTTCTCCAACCTTATGAAAGGATATATAATAAATTCCTTCATACTGTTCTATTAACAAACCCTTTTTAGATAAAATACTTATGACACGCATTTGCTTATCACTCGAAAACGGTGTTGTGCATTGTATTCGGTAAACTTTCCCGTTTACTTTTTCTAAGGTATCCAAACCAGCCTTTTTATAAAAATCTTGCAGCATCTTATATCTCCAAATTGTCAATCATGGTATAAACATCTTCAAGATTACAACACTTTCTTAAATCTTGAATAAAATCAAAATAATATTCTTTTGTCTTTCTTTCCAATTCTACCTGAGAAACTAATTGAGCTATTTGCTCTTTAAGTTTTCCACAATTACATCCTTCTGACATTTTATCTCCTTAAATAAATGTGCTATTACATCAATTGTCCAACCGTTTCCTATCATTTTCCGTCTTTCACGGTCTGGTACTCCAAGCATCTTTGTATACCCATCTGGTAAGGTTTGCTGCCTTTCTAACTCCAATGTGCTAAGTTGTCTTATAATTTGTTTTCCGTTTGGTAATGTTATTAAATAATTTTCTTGATTACTGCCACCAGTACCAAGAGTATTTCCTTTTCCTTTAACGGAATAGATTCTCAATCCTTGTGAACCATTACCGAAATATCCGATTTGTTCCAATTTATCTGATTTTTCAGTTAAATCGTCTCGTGTCCAAGTCACATCTGCACGTTTCTTTTCTACCGTATAGTTTAAATCTAAAATATCTTCTACAGAAATGTGTTTATTCTCAGGCATAGGAGCATCCCAATTAAACCAATAATATCTCTTTCTCTGCTGTGATGAAAGAAGAGCTGAATCAATCATAATAGGTTCTACTTTCATATAAGAAGTCATTATATCCCTGTTTTCATCCGTCATACTTGCAACATTTTCTAAGAAATAATATTTAGGATTTATTATCTCAATAGCATCAACCATTTTAAAGAAAAGCTTTGAAGCATCCCCGTCTAAACCCATTCTATTACCACAACAGGAAAGGTTTGTGCATGGACTTCCACCAATAATCATATCAACTTTACCGATATAGTCGTCCCAATTAACAAGATTAACGTCACCAATAAACTTAATATCTGGATAATTCTTTCTTGCTACCGATTGTGCCCATAAATCTATTTCACTAGCCCAATAATTTTCAATAGGGATTCCAGCTCTTTCTAAAGCTATTCTTCCGCCAGCTAAACCGTCAAATACACTTAAAACATTCATGACAGTTCCTCCACGGGTAAATAGCTGAAAATATGTGCAATAACATCAGCACACCAACCATTACCGCAAGCATTATAACGGCGGTGGTCTGATACCTCTCTCTCTCTCTCTACAGCGAAGCTGCTTTTACCGATTTTAGTATAATTATCAGGTAAACATTGACACCTTTCATATTCTAACGGAGTAAGTTTTCTGGCTCTACCATTTACCATAACTTTCTTTTGTAAATTTCCCCCATTACAACAAGTTAGAGTGTGAACTTTAAACTCAGGGTTAAAGATTCTTTTATGCATTTCATTATTCTTATAATCCATAATTGCACAAACTTGTTTTGTCATATCTACTTGTGTAAGAGGATGAGAATAAAAATACTTTTCATCAACATTTTCTTCTAGAATATCTTTTAATACAATTCCCTTATCTTCCGGAAGAGGAACAGTATAGTATTTATTACCAACTAAATCTTTACGAAGATTACCAAAATTAAACCAATAATAACGAGGTCTTTGTTGAGCTGAGAATAAAGCAGCATCAATAAGTTGAGGGTAACAGCCTAAACATTTAGACATAGTTTCTTTACTCTCTTTATTCATTGAAGCAACATTTTCTAAAAAAAACCATTTTGGCTTAATTTCTTCTAAAGCTCTTACGTATTCAAAAAATAGTTTACTCTTACCATCTAAATTCTGTCGTGTCTGAGACTGAATCAGGCTCAACGATTGGCAAGGGCTGCCACCGATAAGCAAGTCAATCTTACCTTCAAATTGCTTGAAATCTATCTGTGTAACATCACCTAATTGAATTATATTCGGATAATGATAATGAGATATATCCATAGCAGATTGCTCTATTTCACTTGCATAATACACCTCTACAGGTATTCCTGCTTTTTCAAGAGCTAACATGCCTGTACTTATCCCGTCAAATAAAGATAAAACTCTTAAACCCCTTACCATACATTCCTCATATCATACAACGGAGCTACATAAATATAAATAAAACTGAATAAATAGATTAATAAACAGCAGTCACCTTTCTCTTTGTTAGGTAAACTTATCCAAAATAGTTTTTTCCACCAGGCTTGATTACTTGTCCATAAACCTTTACATCTTCCGATTTCAAATCTTGTTTGCTCATCTGTTTTCCACATAATAATTTCCTCTCTAATAAATTATACTAGAAAACGAAGCTAGGCGGCGTGTTTACTTATTTTTATCAAAAATATTACCAACTATCTCACAGTCGGATGCAATTGTTTCCCAATCACTTATATAATCGTGTGTTTTAGTATGTTCTAAAATGAACCCAGTAGTATCCCATTTAACTTCATATAAACCATCAGGATAACGAAAATCACCTTCCCAAAACTCTGGTATTTCTAAAAGGTCATGTTCATAAATCTCTAGCTTATTCGACTTTAATCCTGTTGAATAGCATAAAGTTTCAGGTAAGATTTCTTCGTAAGCTAAATTTCTGGGTAATCCCCAATCAGAAAAACCAGCATGAATAATCAAGTGCTTAAAATCTTTTTCTAAAACCTTTCCACCCACAGGATATGGTGTATAAGGCAAAAATTTATAATAAGAACCATATGTCCATTTATCTATTCCGTCTACTTTAGCTCTGCATTCAAATCTCATAAAACCTCCAGCTCAAAATCATAAACTTCTTTATCTATAGCTAAATCTGTATCTAATCCATTCTTTTTTGTAATTGATTTAATTTTCGCCCTTATTTTCTTTGATGTATCATCTTTAGAAGGATAACCGCAAACCAATTCACAATCAAGACTTTCACAAATACAAGGACAATCTTCATCAGTTTCATCATCAAAAACCATCTGTTCTTTAATGGCATTCTGAATCCGTTTATCCCAATAAGGCTTAACCTCACGGTATTCGTGAGTCTTTTCACCATTCTTTATTTTATCAAACCAAACTTTTTTAAGATTAAATATCAACATTAAAATCTGCTCCTATTTTATCAACAACGTTAGTCAAGTCATTAGGATTTTCTTTAAAACAATGAATAAACTTTAGCAAAGCATCTCTATATCTATCCTTCTCAAGACCATAATGAACTTTACTTACCTCAAGTAATTTTTTGCTTTCTTCTAAATAAACTATATGTGCTTTTAAAGTTTCATTTTCAAGCCTCAGTTGTTGTAAATCCATAAACCGTTTTTCCATCCCGATTTGAATAGGACTTACGAACTCTTGCAAAAGTTTTTCATTCATTTCAGGGTATTTTTTACAGAAGTTTTCTATTTGTTGTTTAAGATAATCCCCAACAAATACAGCGTCCTCTAATTTAAGCGTTGGCATTAAAAATCTCCTTTACTTTTATACATCTTATTTAATTCTTCAACGTGTTTATATGTAATTATCTGCCCAAACAGAACGCCAAAAACAAAAACAGTAATTAGTATCAAAGTTGATAAAATAAATATAATCATAGTCATTTATATAATTCTCCTTGTTTTATATTCTTCAACTATATTATAAAGTACAATTCCACTTAAACAATAAACTGAAACTTATATGTATAAATTCATCAAAAGAAATCACATCAGTTTTCCAGCATCTATACTCATACATTAAAGCATGCCATTTATTTTTAAAATTCAAATAAAATAATAAATCTCTAATGAATAATTTTACTGGGTGTTTTCTTATACAATCTCTATCACAATTTTCACAATCATGTATTATATCATCTAATTCACAGTACATCTAATTCTCTTCTTTCCGATTCACAGTCTTTATAATTTCCTTAGGTTGACTAAGCATCTGCCACTTACCTTAAAACTTTCATCACTATTTAATTCAATACGTTCTTCTTGTTCGTCTAACAAATAAACTTCAGTATATGGCTGATTACGTTTTATCTTGTAAAAATTACCTAAGTCATCACCCAAAAGATTATCATTTAATAGTTCATTAAAATCAGTATCATATAGACCTAAATAGTCGTTCTGTTCTTCTGAATTTATAAAGCTAAACCTTTGCAACATATGTAAGGCTAATTTGTGAAAATCTTTAGCTGCACCTTTAGAATCAGCATTATCTTCATCATATAAATTATAGTTTGAATATATACGTGCAAAAGTATCACACCCACTACAAGAACCGTAACTCACGTATGTATAAATGTAACTTTCAACACTGGGCTGATAGGTATTAAAAGGCATTACCCATAATATAGTTCCTTGATAATCTCCATCATTTATTTTAGTGATATCATTAATATCAATCCCGTTATATAATGGGTAATCAGCTATATCTTCTAAATACGGATTTAAAACAATATCAATTAAATACTCTAAAACTTCCTGATAACTCTCAGGAGACTTTTTCTCAAAGCTTTCTAATAAGGCATTATTGTTTACATCCCAAGCTTTGACAAACTCCTTAATCATAACTCTCTCCCTAAAATACAGTTTAAATATAATGAAAAATAATCTTGTATTTTATCTGTTGTGAATAAACATATAAAGGGTACTGTAAGTAAATTAATTAAAAGAACTCCCCAGAGCAAAGGGTTCCATCTGTTAGCATAAGAAACGACCATACTGCCTAAAATATATGTTCGTGTTATTAAAAGTTTATCTCCAACACAGATTACAGCTCTTTTATAACCTTTAGCTTTATAATAATCCTCGTGCATTTCCTCTCACCTCTATTTAATTATACTGAAAAGTTAATGCATTTTAGCTAATTTTTTAAGCTCACGATTATTATAGAAGAAAAATTTATTTTTAGAGTTTAAATCTTTTGAAAGATAATCATCTACAGCCTCAATCTTTTCCATAACTTCTTCTGCTATCCAATCAGATTTTTCTGTATCAATTTCAATTTCTTCTGGAGAAACAGCAAGTGTAAAATCAATGTCAGTAGAGTATCCAAAAGAGGTCTTTACATACTTACCCACACGAAGCTTTATCAAGTCTCCTTTTTTAGACATTTTGAAAATCAAATCGCCTGACCCAAAATGCTTACCACAAAGAGTATCTGAAATATTCATGCCTCTTACTAACAGTCTGTACTGAGAATATTTATCAGCTAATTTAAAGAGTCTTTTATATATTGGTAACATGCTTAAAATCCTTTCTGTTTATCTTCCAATAATTGTTTAATCTTTGAAGGACTTGCCATACAGAGATTTAAGATTTCCTTCATCCCGTCTTGACCTTCCAGCATCCCCTTCCTACTCAAAGCCTCAATTAAATAAAGTTTGCTATGCAAAAACTTAATGTACTCCATCCTTATCCTCATCTATAAAAATATCTCTAAAACTTCCTACTTCTCTATGAATCTTGGGCAGTGTGAAAACATTCACCTCAATTTCTTCCTGTTCATATCTATATTTTTGAGTCACTTCCTGACGGCATTTGTTTCTTTCGTTTATAGTAGAATAATGACCACATTTAACCAATTCTTCCGTATAATGACTTGCTTGAACTGCCATGCAGGATAATAACAAACCAACTATCACTTTTTGCATTTATATACCTTCACGTAATCCTTTTTTAATTCAATCTGAACCGTATCACCAGCCCTTAAATTCAGTGTTTCAGCAAAGTTTTTGGGCATGGTCATACTTAATGTTCCGTCTTTTGTATGTTTTTGTAATTTTCTACTTGTAATCATTTACACCTTCATAAATTTATCAAATGTTTGATTTAAGCTTTCTCTTAACTGAGCTAACACCTTAGTCGATGGTGTTTCTTCAGCCATTTTTAATAATTCAGCTTTAATATAACTCGGAGAATATGAATCCCAATTATTTACGATTGTTTTAAGTTTTTCCTGAAATTCAACTACAGGTAATGGTTGAAAATCGGGTTTAGTTACTTTTTCCTGTTTAGTTACTTTTTCAGATTTTGAGCCGAATAGTTCCTTTGCTAATTGAGTAGCATTAAAACTAACAACACCTACAGTACCCAGTGTAGTTACTGCGTAAGCATCACCGTTTGCACGTTTTCTCATCTTTAGTAGATAACTGCCGTCTGCGGCTTTACCTTTTCCTTGACCACGACTTGTGATAGTTTTAATTTTTTCATCATTACTAACATAAACTTTACCCTCATAACCTGGGACTTCTTTCCATTCTTGTTTCATCTTATTTACTCCTCTATCAATTGTTTCAACTGCTTTACGTATTGTATCATATTTAAAATGTTTATTATCAATAGAAGTATTTTTGATAATAGCATTTCTTAGTTTTTGGTAATCTAAATTCATTTCTCTTGCCGCAGATGCAATAGAATCCCAATATAAACCGTTTTCTTTACACCTGATTACCTTTACACTATTCTCTGGACTAAGTAGCCATTCCAGATTACTAGCATTCAAGTTCGTTTTATCTTTATCTTTAAAACCTATATATTTAAAATTATAAGGATTTCTAACAAACAGCTTGGCTACTAATTCATGTACAGCTTTTTCTTCAACTCCGTGGGAAGAAAATAAACTTACGTGCATATACTCAGAATTTTTAGGTATAAAAAGTTTTTGAAGTTCTTCTCTTACAATTCTACCGTCTTTAAAACCAGCTTTACGCTTAACACGTCCGTAATTTGATACTTGAAATTCTTTAAAATCAGGAATATCTTTCCAAGTCTCAAATAAATGATTTTTGATTTCAGGTTTTTCCTTAATATTAAAAAGATTAAGGATTGGTTTCATCATAACTTCACCCGATTTTTTAGGTGTCAGCATTTTATCTATAGGAACGTCCTTGATTTCTTTTTCCTTTTCTTGTTCTGCTTTTATGTCTATAAATCTCATCTTTTGAATAGCCTCACCAGATTTAAGAGCGGCTTCAAATTCATTACGATTAAACCCAAAGGTTTCACAAACTTCTGACACAGAATGATAAATAGCACCGTCTGTCAGGCATTTAATATCTTTTTTATCATTATTCGGAATCCATGCCAGATTTTCAACACAATTATCCCCAAGAATTCCGTTTAAGTGTTTTACAATCGTGTATTTAAAAGGGTTTTCAATAAATGCCTCAGCTACTAAAAGAGCTACAATTCTTTCAACTTTACCTGTATTCTCACTCCAAAGTGTGACCATGACTACGTTTGAATTAAATACTTTATGTGTTTTAACAATATACTCAGAGTAATGAACACCATTTGTTTCATTGGCTAAACGCTTTATCCTGCCCTTATTAGACACTTGGAAGCCTTCAAAATTTTTAATGGTTTTCCATATTTCATCCTTTAAAGACATGACCCCAGCCTCTGGTGGAGTACCTTCGATAATTTCATCTGGATTAAAATATTCTTTTAGCAACTTTTTCATATCAAACATATAGGGAAGATTTCTATAGGTTACAGTTATTCTCCCTCTGACATAATCTTGCTCAGACCAGTATTGCTCAGGTACTTTACTGTTGTCATAGTAACTATACCTATACAGTCTTTTGTAATTTGAAATACGAAAAATACCCTCGTACCCCTTTAAATCTTTCCAAATTTCAATCTGTGTCATTTATAATCTCCTTCTGAAAATAATCATATCAGTATTTTAAAAATCTGTCAAGAAATCTTGCAAGATTTTTAAGCTTAAAATCAATATACAAAGCACCCGCCCGACATTTATAACACTTCAAAAAACAGACCAAAATTTACTGAAAGTAGTTTTAATTCAGCATTTCAAACAATTAAGCATAAAACAGTAGCATGCTTTTAAAACAGGCATGTGCTTTACAAAACTTCATAATAAAGTTGAAACAAAGCATGCTCTTCTGTTCTCAAACGTTCTTTTTCGTCTTTTAATTTATCTTCGGGATAGTCATAATATTCATTATATTCTAAACCAAAAATTTCTAAAAATTCATTCATATATTAAATAGTCCACAGGTATTCCAATTTGTGGTGAGAGTTCTTCTGCAATTTCTTTCCATCTATCCGTACTAAAAATTCCCATAAAATCTTTCATCGTCTTTTCAAAATTCTCTGCTTTAAACTCATCTTTTATTTCAACTTTAATATCACCGTTTTTAACATCAGGAATATTCATAAGTTGATATAATTTAGGCAATTTAGCTAAAGAATTTAAACCCATTGCTCTTATGTATTTATTAGCTTTCTTTTTATCTTTAAAAGTTTCATGTAAATAATGCACGTGAGTAGTGAGCATATCTGATGCACCCTCACAAAATATATCCTGCATTTCCTTTAATTTTTCTACAAAATTAATACTCATAATTTTTTATCCTATCACTTAGTTCTAAATCAGTATAAGAAAGTATACCACATAATCTTGCTATGTTATGACAACGAAAATTATCTAATCGAATATAATTTTCGTGCAGCTCAGAAAATAAATCAAATAGAGCACGATATTCCGCTACCTGAGCCATAGCTCCACAATCTAATTCTGTATAATCACCTATAGCAGATATTTTAGATTTATAAAAATTTGCCATCATACTTAATTTCGTACCAAAAGAATTTCTATCAGAATCAGCGAAAGATTCATCTGTTTCAAAACTGTCTTGCAAATCACGAATTCGTTCTTTATCTTCTTCGGTTAATTTCATTTTTCCTCCAACATTCTCTTATTTCATAAATAAGATATATTACAACATAGATTATTCCAATAACAGAAATGATTTTAGAATGAGAATTTATCCAATCATCTGGTTGAAATAATACCAAAATTAAGCCTAGACTAATTACTATACATATTATAGAGAACATAGCTCATTCCTTATTGCAATTTGCAAATGTTCTGGTAATTCATCATGTATAGTGATTAATACTTTTAACATACATTCTTCTAAAGATTTATCTTCTTCTGAAAAAATAAAATCAGACATATTTGATTCTTGATTTGGCTGCGCCAATATAGAATATTCTCTTTGTTTATCTATATCTAATCTTATACCTAAATCAAACAATCTTTTCATTATTTTATAACAATTCAGCTCATTCCACTGTGGATATTCTATATCATATCCAATTACTTCTCCTGTACTTGAAATTTCTTGCGGAATTTTATTTGGTTCTACTTGATATAACATATATACTTCTTGTAATAAATCTAGTGCTATCATTCATCTACCTCCGTTGCTGTGCTATAATCATCGAAGTTATTTAAAATAATATTGGCATACTCATCTTCTGCCGTAAAAAAGTCTTGTGGATTATTTGTTAATTTTATTAATGCTTGTTTTATAGCATCTTCCTCACTCTCGGCATCTACTTGTATATCATATGCTGTAAATTCTAAATCTACATTATATTTCATTTTACTTCCTCAGGTGTTCTTATTCTTTTCCATGTAGTTCCGTCTGGCAAACTGAATATTTCTTGTCTTGTAGAATATTTAGATATTTTAAAATTATCTATATCCATCATGGATGTACCAAACCACCCAGCTATTACACCAGCACAAAATGCTGTTAAAAATATTCCTACTCCTATCCAACCTTTTGATTCATCCATAATTTCTCCTATCCTATTATTAATATTATAACCAATATAAATGTTAATATAAAGGGAATAATAACTACACCATATAAAAAAGTTTTTTCAAATAACTTTTCATATTTTTCTCCTCTAGTCATGATATACTTTATTTCTTGTTCATTGAAATAAAACATAAGATATCCTGTTCCAAAAACATCCAAAAAGATTAAAATAAAGTATATGGCAATTATCAATCCCATTATAGGTCCTTCCTAAAATGTGCTAACATTTCCATACAACATTGATATCTATTTCCTGTATCCAACCAATAAGGTATATTAGGATATTTTTCTTGGGCTATTTCTTCTATTACCTCCATTAAATCATTTGCCCATTTTTCATTATTCTTATCAACTACATCCAATGTCTTTATACAGAGTTCTTCTACAATATCTTTTACTTCTTTTACACCAACTTCATTTAAGCTGCTACCAAAAGGTAATATCTTTTGTATGTATTCAATTAATTTATTACTATAGATATCTACAATAGAATTTATCTTTTCATCTTGTTTATCTCTTTCTAACCATTTATTATAATCTTTCATGGCAGAATCATATTCATCCCAATCTTGTACACCATGAGATATTAAACAATTGAATTTTTCTTGATTCCTTCGTAATTCATTATATTCTTTTTCATCTATTTCCATTTAATCCTCTTTAGGCATTATATGTTCTATATTTCCATCTTTATCATATAGATTAAATGCTGCTTGTATGTCAATCGGTATTTCTTCCACTTGAGAACCTAAACAGCCATGAAATTCACCACAAAAAGACATGATAGATTTTCTTGTCTTATTATTTATTACATGATAACAGTTGGCAACAGTTTTATCCATTGATAAGCCATCAGCCCATATACTTATATTATCATCACAATAAATACATCTATTCACAATAACCTCTTTTCCTATCTTCTTCATTGTCAGGTTCAAAGAAACACGTATTATAATTATCGGTAATAACATCGTGGTCTTTAAATGCAAGAGATAATGACTTCCATTCTTTTAAAGCTTCTACATATACTTCAATATCAGAAACAAACATTGAATCAAGGTCACCTTCATCAAAACCCATTAAGACTTCACCCAAAGCGTGTGTATTAAAATGACTTGTTTCTCCTGTTATATGAGGTTTATTTATCAGCCTTGCCTTCATTTAAATCTCCTCTAAATTTAGTCTAACTTCTTACTAGACACAGTTATTTTATAACCTTTGCTAAATTTTTTGCTTTGTCAAGCATTTTAGAAGCTTCTTCTCTTACTTTATCGTTTGTAAATAGTAAAGCTATAGCCGCAATACCGAGTCCAACCGCTGTGAATAATTTTTTCTTGTCCATATTTTTCCTCCTTCATATATTTTATCTATATACGGAATTATCCCGTCATTCCTGTTTTCTCTTATTATATCATAAGGAATAAAACAAAATTTCATTCCGTTTAATATATTTTCATACGCTTTATCTAACTTAACAGATAAGATATCATCGTCATTTATCTCGTTTAAGATAAAATCATTTGGATAATAACCGATTTCAAAACCTTCTTCAAAATCCTTTATGCTGTGTTCCACATAATCCACCCTGCATTCCATAACGTTTTCAAAAACTGCTATGGCATCTTCCAAGGTGTTACTATATGCGAAACAAGCCGTAGGTCTATCCATTTTCCTGCTCCACTAATTCAGAATCAAGTTTATAGAGCTGTTTTCGTTGATATTCAAGATATTCTTCAAAAGTCATGAACACTCCTTTATTTACCCAAACCTTTATTGGTTCATATGAAGAAAATCTTGCTAGTTCCTGACCGTTTACAGTATTAATTAATCTAATCTCTGTATCGTCAGCATTTGGAACTAATTTTACATTCTGATTTAATAATTCCATAAATCTCCTTTCTGTGTATGTTTAGCTAAAACTCGATAACAAGGTTCTGAAGTTTCACCATCATTAATTAGATAAGTTCTATTTACTAAAGATACAGTTTGACCTTGTTTTAAGGCTGAATACCAATCATTATAACACTCTCTTACACTAACCAGATTAGCTTTTCGACCATTTTCTCCAAAAGTAAATTTTTCTAAAACCTCTCCTTGCTTATCTAAGACAATAATATCATACATCTCAACTATTTCGTCAAATAATTTATCAACCAACATAAAACTCTCCTAAAATCTTGAAATTTTAATCTGCTTAGGTCTGTGCAATTTCTTAAAAGTTGTTCTTTGAAAAAACCATGCATAATCAGAATCATAATGTTCTTCAAACCTCTGCTCTAAAAGCAGATTGGATTTACATTGTGGACACTCATAATCTTCATCAGGACAATCGTTCTCCCAACAATGATAATCTACATATCCACAGACTGGACATATTGCATTATTTCTATTTTCAATCTGAGGATTTTTCTTTATTTCTTTTAAAGATTTAATATCATAAGGAGTAACAAATACATTTTTAACCATATGGTCGGTATCCTTATACGAAGTAACGGCATGAACATCATAATATTGGTCGTCCCATTTAAAATTCCTAAACCAGTCATATTCTATATCTTCGGTCTCCCCTAAATAATAGCAATTATTTTTTAACCATTCCTGAGTACATTCTAAGTTATTAAACAGGAACAATCTTTTTTCCATATCATCTGGAAATAACCAAATTTTAGTCATATTTTTTTGCAAACTCCTTTACTAAACCCTGAGTACACAAATACAAATCTTTCTCATCTAAAATAGAGTCAACAATAAATTTTAGCCTGTCTTTAAAGGTAGCTTCTGGTTCAAGTCTTTGCCAACAATTATCCAACCAAACCATATTAATACCACCAAGAATATAGACATCACCTTCATCACCCGTTATTGGAAGCCTATCACAAATTCCTTTAAATTTTAACATACCTCAACTCCTATTGTTTTCAAAAATTCTACAGCAGTATCATTGTCTACTATACCCGTATGAACAATATTCCTGTCTTGTGCCTGATGCAGAGCAAAAGTCCTTAAATTTTTTCGGGGTAATACAAATTCTGTTTCGTGTACTTTTATACTGACCATATCCTCTATATGCCCAACGTATAAAATCTCACTCAAAACGTCTTCGTTTACCCTTACAAGACCATCTTTATTAACACCTATATATTCATATCTGGGCATTAATAAATCCCCTAAGTCATCTCTTATTTCTACACGGTTTATGAAATAATCTTTACCGTGATAATTAAAATAAGCATTTGTACCATATTGTTTATAAGCTTGCTCTATCATTTCTTACCCACCGTATCTTCTTCCATCCTCAATTATAAAAATTTGCTCATGCTTTGTCAAGCCTAAAATAGCTTCTTTCTATCAACCACTCCAGCCCATTCTCTTGCCTTCTTGAAGATTAGTTCCAATTCACGGTCTAAATCTTCAAAACAATCCACAGCCAGACCAACACCTTGCAATGTTCCTTTAATCTGCTGTACATCTAAATGCACGAGTTTCTTACTTTTCCACCATGTATATGTTTCATCAACCGTACTTATAGAAAAAGTACACTCTACATTCTTAATCTTAATAAGAATTTCTTCGTTCACCCTTTCACGTGTTGTATAAGTATACTCAGGATATTTTTTCTTTATGTATTCTAATAAGGATTCTATAGTTAAATCTTCCCACATATCTACTCCAAACTTGAAATTATACTAAGAGCCTCTTTTGTATCACCTTTATCTAAAGCTGATTTAATATCCAGAAGTAATTCTTTATAAAATTGATTTTCTTCTTCCAACACTTCTTCATAACAATTTCTACAGACTTTGCCTGGTCCTAAATCTCTGTCTATGATATCAATATAAACGTCATCATTAGTAATACCCTTCTCAGCACAATACATACACGTTTCTTTTTCGTCATCAGCAGCACTGGAAGAAACCATTATCTTTTCATTCATTTTATCCTGCACATGCTTAAAACAAGATGAGCATACAAATACTTCTACATCTTCTAAACCTAATGTAACCTCACCTGACATATAGTCTTGTGTATACTGCTTTGCTTTTATGGAATTTTTATCCGAATCATCAAATACTTTCTGACACATAGCACATTTAAACATATTTAATCTCCTTTATAAATTATTTAAATCAGCTAAAACTTCTTTTCTATGCCTTTGTTCAGCATCCATATCATCACATGCTTTAGTTAAAGCATCACGATAAGATTTAACCTTATTTTCTATACAAGTTATAATTTCATCTATCTTCTCAGCCGTTACATATTCAGTTATCTCTCCTAATGTTATCTCACCAAAAGATGAAACATATAAAGATAGTTTATACTTGCCCTCAAAAACAGTTAATTTCACTGTAGAATTAACATCACAAATCTCTGTGATGCAAAAACATAATTCTTCATTTTCAAAAGTAAGCTTACCATGAATGTCTGAATGTTTCCTTATATTGTTGGTACTATGTAATAAAGACATATCAGTTTTTACTTTCATATCTATCAGAGCAAGTAAATCATTCCATAATAAATCTAATCTTTTGTGTAAATTCTTATTCATTTTTAACCTCAAGCCACTATTTTAACATCTCTTTGATACTTACGTCTTTTATCATATCTGTTACATAGATATAAGGCATCCCAACATTCATTTATAATATAAGAGGACATACCAAAGTTTAAATCATCTTCAGGAATAGTATTTAAAATTCCTACTTTAGTTTTCACATTTACATAGGTAATTATCTCACATCTTCCACTTGTATTTCTATCTATAACAATATATTCTTTACTCTCAGAAGTAAATTTAGTTCCAACTTCTAATCCTTCTAATGAATCAAATCCTCTATAACAAGAAACAATAGCACTCCTACTTAAAGACGGATATAAACCTTTAACGAAATTAACATTCGGATAAACATCTTCTACGGTGGCTTTTGAAGGTTTATAGATTAGTTTAATATCATTCATATTAACAGGACAATCAACATAATCATCATCGTAATATCTTCTTTCAAAATCTTCAAACAAAGATTCTAAATACGAAAACCAATCATAAACTTCAGAATATTTATCTGTATAATCTTTTTCAAAATCAATCTTAGAAAATTTACATAAGAATTTTAATACGGAAAGTTTTCCATAAGCATATCCAATATTCTTAGTTTTATTTCTACAATTATCATGCCACGGTCTTAATGAAAGTAAAGTGATTTCATCTTCATGAGAAAACAAAGAATTTCTATCTAAAAAAACATCTAATCCAAATTCCCCATAAGAATTAAGATACCATGAAATTTCTACATTCTCTATTTCTCCATGACATTTAAAAGTATAAGAACCTATAAACTCATTTTCTAAGGATTCTTTAAATACTTTTAAAAACTGTGTATAGTGATGAATTACTTCCAATTTATTTAAAGGATTTTTATATTTATTACAATTATGTCTTACAACATTTCTATTCTCTAACCAATTTTTTGTTACATACTTAATATCTTTTACGGTTTCTCTTAAATTTCCATCACAATTACAATATGTTTTAAACAGATATTTATCATAGGATTTATTATTCGTTCTATATACATATTCATTTAATATACATTTATCCTTATTGGAAAGAGTATCTAAAATCTTTTCATATATACCTTTATAGTAAAACTTTTGATATAATGATGGATTACGTGTAGAATCAGCATAACCCCAATGTTGTGAAGCATAATAATCCGAAAGATTTACATATGCTCTAATATCATCTAAATTTTCTCTTGCCCATTTATCAAATCTACGCATATTTACCTCGATTATTTATATATTTCTCCAAAATATATTTTGTGAGATGGTAACTCTCTTGCAAAATATTGGAATTTCATAAGCCAATAATTATAACAATAATTACATAAATGAAATTTTTCTTCAACATTAAATTGAGGTATATTCACCTCAAATAATTGTGTTTCTGTTTCTTTTCCACACTCTTGACATCTATTCATTTATATCTCTCACTTTATTTTACTATACACAATTTTCTTGGTCTCAATGGGTTCCACTTTATATGCGTCCACAAATACCCGATTAGCAAAATCCCCGTAAATATAATGAATTAAATAATAATCACCCCAAGGAGATAAGATAACATGTTGCTCTTCTACTTCTAAAGGCTCTGTATCTACATTTAGAATTGTTTTACATATGGATTTAAACTCACCCAAAATATTCCATTCTTCTATTGTATAGGGGTCTAAAGATATTAAATGATACAGAAAGTCATCCCCGCCATCTTTTCTTGGGTCTTCCCATTGTATATCTGTATTCCATTGACCTTTTGTTTCTTGTAATTTTTCTAAATATTTCTCAAAGGTTTCCTTGTCTATTCTCATAACTTCCCTTTATAAATTTAACATGTAGTCTACACTATGTTCCCCACTTGGGTCTATTAATATTGGGTCTTGATTATCTATGTAAACACCTGTAGATATTTCTTTTCTATCTGCTTTTTCTTGGTTACAATCATAACACATGGTTTGATAATTTTGTAACCAATTTTTACCACCTTTACTTCTCGGTAATATATGGTCTTTTGTAAATAAAATAGTGTTATTTCCATCTACCCTGTATAAGTTAAAATGCCATGCTTTTGCTGTATCTTGTTTTTCTAAAATATAACAATTAGCTTCCAACCCGCAATTAACACATTTAGTATTGGTTAAAAATAATTCATATCTTTGAGAATATACTTTACAGGGAAACCCATCAAAGTATTCCACGGTTTTCTGTAGTTTATGTGGATTCACATAGGCTAAATCCCAATATTTATCTTTCCAACTATTAAATAAATTATGGATTTCCTCTATTGAGTATAGTTTATTATTTGCCCGTTGTAGATTATTGCTTTTATGAAATATCAACATTTTTAATTTCCTTTATAGTTCTAATTTTCTCCTATATTCTTAAATCTTACGTATTTTATAAAACCTTCTTTATCTCTTTCATATTCAACTAAATCGCCACCAAGTTTTATTTCTTCTTCTAAAATCTTTTGCCTTTCCATTTCAATACTATAAAAGTCCCAATCTCTTTGGAAGTATCTGTTTATAAGGTATAGAAAAATAAAAACAAAAAGCATACTTATCAAAATATACATTATAATTCCTCACATATATTTATAATCTCTTTCGCCAATTCTTTTAAATGACCTTCAATATCATTAGTAAAATGCTTACCATTAACAATAGCATTGGCTAAATCTTTTATTTTGTCTTTTCTCTCTACCCATTCATTTTTTATATCCTTTACTTCTTTTTCAAACCTATTAAGAATTTCTTTTGCTACTTCTACACTTACTTCTCTAAAATCAGTACCTACTTCTGACAGAGCAATAATCTCTGAAATAACACGATTAGTTATATGGTCTATAGAAAAATCTCGTTGAGGTGCTTGAGGCATATTTTTTATATTAATCGTTTCTTCTTGGTATTTAGACATTTTTTATCTCCTTTAATATAAATTCATTCCAAAATTCCTCATCATATTTCCAATCAAGTTCATTCTTTTGTACCCTTTCTAAAATATTAGAAAGTTCTTGATTAAAGAAATTATCAATATATTCTCTTTCTACTTTTCCAAGTTTAATATCCAAAAGAAAATCTTTATCCTTTAATGGAAATTGTATATTACCTGTATCTAATAATTCTTTTATTTCAAGTAGAACACGAATAGCATGAGATAATGCTTTCCAATCATTACCATCAGAAGCATCTATTGTTCTTTGTGATGTATATTCTTTTTCCACTTTTTCTCTTATACGAGCTTCAAATTTATCTAAGGATAAATTAAATTGATGATATACACCACAAACAAATAAATATTGTTCCTCTGTTCCTTTATTATCTAATGTTTCAATTCTTACATAATCAGGGTCTAATCCATGTATCATCCCTTCCATTATAGAAACATTAAAAGTTTTTCTATGTTCTACATTAGAACAGAATTTTTCAATCCTATCTAACACTTCCAAGAACACTTTATAACGGTTGCCTTTTATTCCATATTTTGTTGCCTGTTTAAAAGCATAAGTAATTGGAGATTCTAATCTATCTGTATTTATTAGTTTATCTCTATTAAGATGTATTCTTCTCATAATAGACCAAAATTCTTTATCTGTATCTTTATGTTCTGGTAAATAATATGGAACATGTTTACTATTCATAGAAAATAATAAATCTAAAGCATTTGTATCTGCTTTACTGCATAATTGTATAAATTTCTGTAATGAAAATATTTTCACATCTACTTTCTTTTTATCCCATATTGGAACAGCATCTATATCGTCATTAGAATATATTGTTTGCTCCCCACCATAAAGTTTGATTTCTAATTCTGTATTTATTTCATCTTTATCTTTCTTTAGGATAATATCATCTAATTCAGGAATATAAACACCACGAAAATCTAAATCAGAATTTTCTGTATTTAATCCATACAAATGACTTCCATACTGACTTAGATATATTAACTGTCCATTTATTAATGGGTTTAATTGTTTAATTATTTCATCAATCATCTTAGATTCTCCATAAATTTTTTCATTATCTTATCAGCTTCAATACTTGATTTAATTCTATCTTTTATTTCTTTAAGATATTTTTTATTTACATCAAAGAAAAAATGTTTTATTCCCCAACAGCTTAACATTATTATTTTATCCCAATAAGACATTTTTGATGGATAAATAAACCTTAACGATTTTGTTTTCTCACATTTTGACAGTTTTTGTTTAAACCCTTCTACCGTGTCTATCATAATTTATATTCCTTTTCTTCAGCATTTAATTTCTTTATATATTCCCACATCTTTTCATCTTGCTCAGTTTCAGATTTTAAATAACATGGATGTTCTATATACAATGGCTTAATTTCCTGAGATAATGTTGATGCTATTTGTTCCAAAATCTTTTTAATCATTTAACAAGCTCCTTATTTCATCTATCATTATACTTGTCCTATATTAGATAATTGTTCCAAATCTTTGGCGTTTTCCTTTATTTTATTTTCTAATTCCTCTACAGAAATATTCGGTTTTATAAACATCTCATTTAAATGAAGTGGTAATTGTTTGTTATTAGATAATATTAAAGCAATCGTTTCATCTAAATCCTCTTGTAATTTAGCAGAAATTTCTTTAACACCTTCCATATCTAAATGTAAATCTAAACAAACAAAATCATCGGTTACAGCATCAGGTAAGCTTGCTCCTATGGTTTTATAGGTCTTACTAATATACTCAGGTTCGGTAATAATATCACTGCATACTACCATCGCTCCTGTTAAATAAGCCAAAACAGCACCAAAAGGGGTTAAGACATTATCAGGACAAGTTATGCCACCTATTACAACAACATTATCAAGTCTATTTAATCCTCTTGAAATCCCATCAAGAATTGTTTGATTATTAGCGGCTGTTATCACCCAAACAGCCTTTGGATTCTCTAAATATTCTTTGTTAAGCTTAATTCCACATAAAACATTTTCAATCATTTTATTCATATATCGTTCCTTTCTATTTAATTTTATATATTTCCACATCTTATTTACTTTCTACGAGCCATGCTCCTCTGGCATCATACACCGTATAACCTTTTAAATTTAAAATAAATCTCACAAGTCTTGAAGAGGGTCTTACCAGAGGTGTTTTACCCACATTATGATTTTTAACGTATTCTTCAATTCTTTTTACTTCTTCAATAGTTTTAAGCATAATGGTATTCTCCGTCTTTATAAGTCTCTATATAATGTATTTTGGGATTATCATCGGTTTCTGAGTCTTTTTTATATTGTTTAATTATTTTTAAAGATTCTTTTAAGCAGTCTTCGCATATTGGAATAGGACAATCACATATTAAATAGTAATCTATATCCTTACCACAACAAAAACATTTACTCGGAACATCTTGATAATGCCATCTCATCTTTACATTATCACCTTCATAATAAGCACCCCAAATCTGTCTATCTGCTTTTATTTTTGACATATAGTATCCCCCAATTCTAAATAATCACCGTGATTAACAACATTTACCCTTTTTACCTCTATATTCAAATTTAATAATGGTAATTCTTCAGAAAACTCATAAATGGTTTTTAACTCTCCGTCTATAATCGTACTATGTGGAGAATATACATCAACATACCATGTTCCATCCTCAGACTGCCACACTTCAAATATATTATAATTCAGATAAAATCCTTGCTTACAATCTTTTAAAATCATATTTAAGACTCCATCAACAATTTACTGGCATTTAGATATCTGAAATAAACCATATCTCCATTTATATCAAAAGCAAATAAATCTTGACCTAGTTTCCCTTTATATTGATAGTTACCCTCATAACTGTTTGAACTATATGCATCAGTTGCAGATATAAAATAAAACTGACCCTGCCTCATTTGGTCAGGAGACACTTCTACGTGAAAATCTTTAAATAACTCTTTAAAAGTATCTTTATATTTATTCAAAAAAGTTTCAACCATATCTTTTATATCATTAACTTTACCATTGGCATAAAACTCACAGCCGTCTGTTTCTACGCTAATAAAACCGTCAGCTAAAGATAACTTAACAGCTCCAACTTTATCATGCAGTTTTTCTAATGCTTCTATAGCTTGTTTATCTGATATCATTTAAAACATTCCTTATATCAATTATCCTGCATTTATTAACAAAATGCTTACGTACATAATCTTGCCAAAGAATTTCAGCCTTTTCTCGTGAACCAGCATTGTATGTCGTATAAGTAAAATTACCTGTACCGTCTGTAAATTTAATATCGTACATTAATTTCCTCCAAAATTTTTTGTTAAAGAATACAACTCTGCCCATCTTGTCATACTTCTTTTAAAACTAAGTACAGTATACGTTCCGATGTCTTCTAAAATCACTTGTATATATTCGGGCATGTATGTTTCCTTTCTGTAATAATTATACCATCCCTACACAAAAAGTCAACCCTTAACTTGAAACACAATCTTTAAGAATTTCATTGAGTTCACGATTATCTATTATATTAAAATTAATATCTTTTGGTTTTGGAAGAAAAGTAGCAACACGTGCTGATTTCCGTTCAAGACCGTGAGCCAGAGCAACGTCCATATAAGTATTTTTATACTTAACCCTGTAACAGCCTATTTTCCCTTTAGTTGTCTGAACTTTTCCGAATTTATTTCGTACAGAAAGCTTAGTGGCATTACCCTTTAGACAATCTTCCAAAATATTATCTAAATCTTCTATTGATAAATCTAAATTATACCTTTCTTTAGCTCTTTCAAGAGCGTGTATCGGAACTAGATTTGAGTGCTGTCCGTTACTTTCGGCAACTTGTTTATTAACCTTTTCATAAGGAGTAATCCAAGTCATGCCCTTTTTAATCTTCCCGTTCTGGTCTGCACCCACAAAATTTGAAGATTTAAACTCCCAATAACCGTCAATCAGCCAGCTATTAAGTCTTTCATATTTCCAATCAGGATACTCTTTTTTAAGATAGTTTTCAGCATTTTCTCCTGCTTTATCAGCATAAACATACATTGTGGTATCGTCTTTTTTAAGTTGATATACAACTTTGCTTCTGTATGAACTTAAATATTTTAGAGTGAAATTCAACCCAGTAACTATACAAGCCCATGCACCAAGAGCAGGGTCACCGCTACCGATTTTTTCCATTTCATCAACTTGTTCCTGACTCTTTGTAATCATCTGTGAAAACAAATTAATCAAATTTGAAGCTGAACCCCCTAAAGGTTTTAAATCACATGGCATACTAATCGTAACCGTCCACTGAAATTCATCCTTCATACGTTCAATTTTAAATGTATTCTGCATCAATCTATCATGAGGTAGACAAGCCCAAAGAGTTCCTTTATACGTGCCGTCTTGACAATCTGTAATATCAACCACCTGAGCATCCCCTACTAAAGACGGGGTATAAATTATACAATGCTTAAAAGGAAGGCATACAAAACCATCAAATTTGAATTGTAGATTAAAGCATCTTCCTTGATTAGTCTGAACACTCATCATCTTACCAACGGTCTTCATACTTTCTTTTCCAAGCTCTACGTATCTTGTAAAGCTATCACTAAGGTCTATCATTGCCTTCTTTCTTGGGTCATCTTTTAAAATTCTGCCATTCTTTTTAGCTACAGCCATTTTATAATTGAAAACATCATCAATCATTTCATGAATAGTACAGACTCTATCCCGTACTGTTTTAACCGTACAAAGACTGCCTAACTTGTCCATATAAACCTGCATCGGCATGTATCGACTGATTAAGCGTGTGGCTTGTTCTATAGACAACCAATTCTTAGTCTTTTCTGTTATATTCTCAGGGCAATCTTCTAAATTTTCTTTCAATTTATTTATCATTTTCTGTTTCATCTTTCACCTCAAAAAATTTTGAATATTTTTCATGGTTAAGCTGAGATAATGCCTTTTTAAGAAGTTCTTTAGATTCTTCTGTAGTAATTTTTAAAGAGTTTGTCCTGACATCTCCGTCAAAATGGGTTAATTGATAACCACCATCTACAAATCTATCCAATAAATAAGCAGGAGCTTCCGCATAATTAGGATTAAAATATGCCCATTTCTTTAATTGAGTTTCTTTATCCTGTCCATATTTGTATATAGGAAAATGAGCATACCAATCACCAATCAAGTTTAAATTGGAATCAAACACAGGCTTAATAACTAATTTCTTCCATTGTTCTATTTCTTCCGTATGGTCATGCTTTTCTTTTAACCATGCCTGTACTGCTTGTTTAGCTTCTTTTAATAAACGTGTTTTACCTTCAAGAACAGATACTTTACCTAAAGCACTATTTAAGCATAAATCTATACCATATTGATATCCATTATCCTGCACTATATATGCAGCATATGTATATGGTTCACAATAAGAATCCAGATAATATCTGCCACTTATTTTGTTATATTCACCGCAAATATCCCAGCTACCCTTTGTATACCACATAGTTTAAATCCTCTCATTAAATTCTGGATGAAGAGCCTCTAAGACTCTATGGCATAATTCTCTGGTTTCATCATTTTTATGTTTTTGTGCCTGTTCAACGGTATACTGTTCTATTTCCTCTAAAACAATATTTCCACGTGTATTAAACCATTTTGAATAATTATATTTATCCCTTCTGCGTGTTACTTTGTCCTTTGAGATATTAAACATCTCACCAAGCTGCTTGTCGGTAATCCTTTCAACCACATTCAAATGAAATAACTCACGTTTAGTTAAATCATCAAAATTTAAAACTTCTCCTTTTTCTTGCCTTTTTATGAAACTATCATAAAAAGGACGATACTCAACAATCTTTAGTACATTACTTTTCATTTAAGCCTCCTTTTTATAGAATTATATCAAATTTTAAAATAAATTCAATTAACCAAAGAGATTAGTCTTCAGTTTCACCTTCTAAAAGACTTTTTAAATCACTTGCCTCATAAGCAAGACTACGTGAAACATCCTCTATTGAATCAAGATAATCCTTCATACTTTCTAAGAAATTATCATATGTTCGGGTACACTCAACGTCAGCACACAAATTAATTAATAATTCATCATCATATAGCTTAACCATTTCATTATGTTCAGGATTATCGTTATACTTTACAACCAAATCTTCCAATTTTTCTCTGGTAAACTTTTCATTCAAAGGAACTACTTGAAAATGTTTGTACTTTCCCGTTTCTTTATTAAAATAAATTGTTAAAACTTTATCCATTATGCCCCCGTTATGACTAATCTATTTGCTTTTTCTATATACTCTACTTCTAATAATTGTTCTTTTATTATGGGTTGTATAACAATATTCTTATCCACCATTGTTGCTATACCTCCATGATAAACTACAAATTGAATATTATCTGCAAATTTATGTAAAGTATCTGCCTTATAAAAAGCCGCATATCCACCAAATAACTTTTTCTTTAATATTATTTTATCGGTTTTTAATTTCATTTTTATACCTCTGCTAATTCTTGTATATGTTGCTTAACTAATGGATTATCCACCTTTATAGTTAATTTTTCTAACATTTTATCTTTATCTTCAATATCTAATAAGTCATTCTCTTCTTGAGCTAAATGTTCATATTTTGGTATACAAGCCTTAATTATAGACAAATCTCCAATTTCAACAGATTCTTTTAAGGCATTATCAATATGTCCTTCTACAATATCATACATTCTTTGATATAAATCATTTTGATATTGTAGGTAGGGTAATTTAACCTCATGATTTTTTAATCTTATATATTCAGAAAGATTATGCCAATTATTATATTCTTGTTCAAATCCTTGATTCGACTTTTTGAATTCTTCTAATAATCTATCTGCTTCTTTTAAATCTTGTTGTTTTATTTTTGCTTGATACTCATTAAAACAAACTCTTCCACCAATGGTCCTTCTTTCCATTTTTAATCTTTCATATTCTTTAACTTTGTTTTTATCAATAGAAGAATCCATTTGTTTATATCTTTCAACAATTTGATTTTGCTTGTCTTCTAACTCTTTTAATTGTTGTTTAGTTATCATTTACTTCACCTATATCACGGCTTCGCCTATGTCTATCACTTTTACTTTTCTTATTTGTAAATCTTTTAATCTTTCATCACTTTGAACTGCAAATCTTATTGCATCCTCAGCTTCTTTTCTTGTATTAAATCTATCTGCTTTTTCTATATCAACACCAACAGGTCCAGAAATAGCACCAAAATGATAATATTTTCCACCTATTGGGTCTCTTAAAGCATAATATACTAAACTTTCATTATATATTGTATATTCCATTAACTTATCTCCCATCTTATATATCTCATTTCTGGATTTAAAGGTTGTACTATATAGTGTCCGTCATAGTCATTCTGAAACATTACTCTATCATATTTAATGGCACGACAGGCACTTTTACATTGTTTATTTTCCCAATCTCTACCATATAATATAGTCATTTGTTCTTTGGTTGGTTTTGTATGAGCTGGAATTATTGCTTGTATAATCCCTTTAAATAATCTACCATAAATACTTTCACAACTAATAAACCTACCAACTAATTCATTACTTTGTATTTTAATTATATATTCCATTATGTAACTCCATTTTTGTTATAAGAGAATCAAAATTTTGTATAATATTAGTCTTTAAACCGAATAAAAACACCACTAAACATGCTATAAATATTAACCAAAAAATTATAAATTCAATTAATATTCCTTTTGTTCCTTTTTTAATTTTATTTATATCTCTATGTATTTCTATCATTTTATTTCCTGTACTATACCCTTATCAAAATTTTCTACATCTCCATAAGGATAACTTTTATCCATCATTACATGTTCTCTTAATTCTATATGTATTGGACTATCTGAAGATAACCATACAGGTTTATGATTTGCATTTATATAGAATACTTTTTTACCATCCTCTGTTCTAAAAACACCACCTGCCGCTTGGTTAAAATATTTTTCACCTTTAAATTCTAAAAAATTTTCCATTTTATTCTCCTTTAAACATCCCATTTTGTTTTTCTACCTAATCTGCACCAAGGTTCACCTGCATCAAAACACAATTGATAACATTGAAAACAATCTTGGTTACATTTAATAGGTTTCTTTGTTATATCATCTACTGCTTCTTTATAGTCCATTTATTATCCTAAATCTAATTTATACTTTGTAATATCCTCAAATCTAAATGAACCATCTCTTTTTAATTGAAGAGAATACCATACAGGAATATTCCATTTATATTCAAAGAAATCAATTATCATATTCTTTAGCCACCAATCTGTACAATCAAATACAATACCTTTATGCTCTTCATGTGAAGGTTTATAATAATTTAATAACTCTTCACAAGACATTTGGTTAGGGAATAATGATTGCATTTCATTATTTAGGTATAGATATTCATGTCTTGTTGCTAGTCCCATAAGAAACATGGATTTACCAGAACCTGTTTTACCAGCAACAAAGTTCCTACCCATTTGGTCTGTTCCTTGATATAATTCTAATTTTCTGATTCTTGTGATTGTTTCCATGTTATTCTCCTATAACTTAATTTGTTTCAATGGATATATTATATGCGAATAAATAGTATCCCAATAAAATAAGTCCTTTAGAAAAGTTCTTATACTATTAACTTGATATTTTATCAGATTTAAACTTAAAGAACAAGGAATATATTGGTAGGTTTCCCATTCATCCATATCATATTTTTCGATTATTTTCCCATACCAAAGCTGAGGTTGGCAAATATTAATACATCGTTTTCCCACTGGTGAGTTAGTGCCTGATGTTAATACAGTACAGCAATTGTACCTTACCACTTCACCATTGGAAAGTTTCACTATAACATCTGTTAACTTCATACGTTTGTATTCCTTTATATTTCTTCTTAAACTCCAAAAAACATTATGGTCATCTAACCAAGCTGTTATGGGATGTTTCTCTGGATATTCACTTTCACATTGATGTTTCTTACTAAAGAACTCCACTATACCTTTAATCACTTTCATCTTTACTCTCCTATATTTATTGGATAAACTAACTCTTCATAATCTCCGCAATAATATTCACCTGCTTCGTTATAACATTCAGGAACATATTCTCCATTTCTTTCTTTAGAATATTCTGTTTTGAATATTATATTTCCATCCTCATCAATACAGACACCAGGTCTTACATCTTTTAATTTCTTTGGTATTGTACCAATAAACAATGTTAAATCTTCTGTGTTCATGTTTCCTCCTATTTTATCATACTCTTTAATATTGGAACGAAATCAATTTCTTGTGTTTCCAAAACTAAGTCTTTATATTTTTCATTTATATCACAAATAAAATAAACCTCATTATCCTCTATTATACAATCCTTCACAGTTCCTATCAACACAGCATTAAGAATCTTAACGGCAACGGCATATTCCGGGTTATCTAAGACTCCTCTAACGCTTTCTAAATACTTAGCTTCTTGTTCCGTTGCTTTTCCAATTAATAATTTAACTTCCATACTATTCTCCTATATATTTTGGAATATCACTTATAACACCTTTACCAAAGGATGTTACTTGGGGAGTTGTATCACCTATAAAATGACCATCTAACTCAAATTCCCAACCACCTAATCTTTTAAGTGTCTTTTTTAATTTTCTTGGAAGGTGTTTTACAGGTGTTAAAACAAGTCCCTTTTCTCTCATTACCTCAACAAGAGACTTAATACAATCTTGGAATGTTTTATCTCCCATTCTTTTTATAAGCGTGTATCTTACCTTCATGCTATTTCTCCTGTTAATCCATTTACCATTACTGCTTGTGTCCATAAATCTAATGGAACTTCTACTTCTTCCAATAATACTCTTACCTTTACGGTATTCTTTACGGAAAGTATTTTATAATCTGTTTCTAATATTCTCAATACATCTGCTAAATTAGTTATCATTTCCATAGAAATCTATCTCCTTTAGATTTAAATAATTTTGCATTTTAACCTACCTTATTACCACAACCATCTTTTAATGGACAATTTTTACATTCTTCTTCTTTTGGATTTTTGTCTGTTATTGGACAATTCCCATACCAATTTATCACATCATATATTGCTTTTATCATTTATCCTCCTATAATAAACCAAGTTACACATGCAAAAATAAATATAAGGAACAATGTACCAATCATGACATTACTACCACTCATCCTTGATTCACATTCCTCACAATCATATTTTCTAAAACAAGTGGCACATCCTGTATATTGTTTTATTTCACACCTCATATTATTTTTCCTCCACTAATTCTACATCTTCAGCAGAGTTTACTTTATACAACCTTACGGCATCACAACATTTCATATTAGCATGATTATATTCCTCTAAAGCCTTTTCTTTACTTAAAATAGTTGAAGTAGTTACATATTCAACCATATATCTTTCTTTTGTACCATGTTTTTCTGCTAATTCTATACAGAATTCTAATAATTCTTTATCTTTCATGACATTCTCCTAAACATGTATCTTATATTCTTTAAAATTTTGGTCTAACAGACCAAACTCTATAAATTTATCTATCTTTTTCTGTATGACTTCTAAGGGGAGAAATAAATTATAGGTTTTTAATTCTTCTTGTAATTTTTCAACAGTGAATTTAGACTTACCACGAGAAAAAATATGGTTATAGAATATAAAATCTTGTTCTTCATTAACTTTATTTTTATTTAGATATACCCTCATTTATTTTCTCCTAAATCCTAAGTATTTTATAATTAACTTTTGATAATTCTGCTGTATCAAAATCAAAAACTGTACCACTGCTTATACTAAATTTTGGATATAATCTATCGTTTAATTCTTTTTCAGATTTATCAGGTATTTCTACTTTAGCATATAATTCTCCATTTCTTTCTTCCATAGAAATTATCTTACCAACTATTTGTCCACCGTCAATTATTACAGTATCTTTTCCTTCTTCTTTTAATTTATCTAAATCTATATTCCAATATCTTGGACAGTTCCATTCTAATATCATTTTGTCTCCCTATTTATTAAGTCTAATTCTTTCTCTGTTCGAAAAAAATAGAATCCGAGTTTATTATCTATTGTTCTTAATCTATAGTCTGTTTCCCATCCACCATTAACATACATTTGAACTCTTTTACTATCTATTATTTCACAATCATAATAAACAATTCCATTATCATTAAATGTTTGTATTTTTACTTTATCTCCAATATTATATTTTTCTTTCTGACATATTAACCTCTACAATTATTTATTACTGTAATATATTGTGATATTTCAACAATTTTATCTTTTTTTATTAAATCTTTTATGAAATTAAATTGTTCCTGATTATGTATTACATTAGTTAAAATTCTATTTGTTATCATCTCAGCACCAGCTTCATTGGAGTCCCTATAATAATTATTAAATTCCAATAAATGTTTTTTAGCAATCTTTTCTGTCTTATAACAACGGTCAGCATCTACCCAATTATATTCATTAGAAAGTTCATCCCCAAAGTTAGGTCTGTAGAAAACTACTTTATAGGTTAGATATTGTAAATTTTTGTTAGGAATCCTATACATAGAATCAACCCATTTTGATTTAGTTATTTTCCCATGAACAATCTTACCATAGGTTAAACCATTATACGTTTTATCTTCCGTTATTATATAACAATCATTTCCAACCATTAACATAAAGGTTCCTCGAACTTTTCCCACGTATCACAATTCTTTATATCTTTGGCATCTACCCAATAATAATCTAAAATTTTTGTTCCTTTACCAGCTTTACAGATACAAGTGGTATATTGTATTTCTACAGGTTTTGCATTATTACAATCAAAACAATTCTTTTTCGTCATTCAACTTCCTCACAATGTAAACATTTTGTATAAATATTCTTCTTACCAAGATGTTCAGAATAATGTCCTGCCTCAAGTAAAGCATTATATTTATACATACCATTACGTTCCCACTCAAAATAGTCTGGAGTTTCCCACCCACCATTAGCTATCTTATTATTATAGACTCTTTCAGCCTCCTCTATAACTACTTTAACATATTTTTCTAAATTTTTATGGTATTGTTCCTTTGAAATCAAAGGCTTATTCTTTGTAAGAAGCTTTATAAATAATTTAGATACATCTTTACACATAGGTGGTTCATTATCTAATAGATTATTTATTTGTTTAGTTAAACTCTTTATTTGTTTTTCATCATATCCTTTATAAATCAGATACTTGGTTAAATCA
>Ga0247610_10000474_pt1 | contig 56357 bp, 61 predicted proteins | sample 174DNAGHGhighgp2_FD_193483 | JGI IMG/M metagenome (GOLD analysis project Ga0247610, IMG submission 193483) | Sheep rumen microbial communities from Palmerston North, Manawatu-Wanganui, New Zealand - 1742 DNA GHGhigh gp2 | ecosystem: Host-associated > Mammals > Digestive system > Stomach > Rumen...
CAGTTGCCATCATATCACTCTGATTTTCAGTTGCTTTATGATTTCAGCTCAAGTCCTCGGCTCCAACCGAAGACCATTTGTATGCTGCAAAGATACAAAATAAATTAGTATTTCATCAGCCTTCAGCCATTTTTTCATCATTTTTATCCGAATTTCTTCGAAACCACGTAAAAAAAACCTCTGCCCCACTCCCTAGAGTAGAACAGAGGTCTTCATCTTTGCTTATCCACCAAACCGGTCAACCAACCCCCTCTTTCCGCCCCCACTGAGGCCAGAACAGATAAGAGCAAAACTTCCAGACGGCACTCAGGATACTCCTCATCCGATGATATTCTCCTTGATAGTATCAACGATGTACTCCACATCATCATCGGTGACGTATGGACCAGCGGGCAGGCACATACCAACCTTGAAGAGTGATTCCGACACACCATTCACGTAGGCAGGAGCATCCTTGTAGCACGGCTGCTTGTGCATGGGCTTCCAAACAGGTCGTGCTTCAATCTGCGCTTTGTCGAGGGCTACACGCATGGCTTCTACGTTAGCATTGGGTTCACAGTCGGTATGAGCAGACTCTGCCGCATGTATCACACCAGCCGCTCCTCCTACAGCCCCCGTCACGATCGTCTTATAAGCATTCTCCTGCCCCTTCACTTTCAAAGCAGGATCAAGGGTGATCGTGCAAAGCCAATAATTCGAATCATATTCGCCCGACGCAGGCTGCGAATGAACAGTCACGCCCTTAACATCCGCAAACAACTCCTCATACATCCTCTGCACATGCTTATGATGCTCAATATGCTCATTCACCACCGTCATCTGCCCCCTTCCGATTCCAGCGCAGATATTCGACATTCTATAGTTGAATCCTATCTTCTCATGCTGATAATACGGATAACTCTCCCGATACTGCGTCGCATACATCATAATCTCCCTCCACGAATTCTCATCAGGAGTAATCAGCGCACCACCGCCAGAAGTCGTAATCATCTTATTACCATTGAACGACAACACGCCATATTTGCCGAATGTACCCAGCACCTGTCCATTAAACCTACTACCGAATCCCTCAGCAGCATCCTCAATCACAGGAATCTCATACCTCTCCGCGATCTCCATAATCCGATCGATCCGATACGGCATACCATACAGCGCCACAGGCACGATCGCCTTCGGTTTCCGCCCCGTCTTTGCGATTCTATCCTTAATAGCCTCCTCCATCAACTCCGGATCCATATTCCAGGTATCTCTCTCCGAGTCCACGAACACCGGTGTAGCCCCCAAATACGTAATCGGATGACTCGACGCACAGAACGTAAAGCTCTACACAATCACCTCATCTCCCGGCTTCACCCCACAGGCTATCAAACTCAGATGCACCGCTGATGTACCACTCGCCAGCGCGACCACTCGCTTAGATGACACAATGGGGACTGACCCAAATGTGTTGCCGTTAGGTGAAACAGAGGGGTCTGTCCCCAGTGTGTCATCGGTCGAAGTAACAAACTCCTCCAAGTCCTTTTCGAACCCATTCACATTCGGCCCCAGAGGCACTACCCAATTCGTATCAAACGCCTCCTTCACATACTTCTGTTCCATTCCGTCCTCGCTCATATGAGCCAAACACAGATAAATTCTTTTCCTTTCAGCCATATATTATATCGTTTTATTCTCTATTCAATCCCCCTCACCTTACCATGATGGGATAACAACGTTTCAGCACTGATCACAGACGCCAGCGCCAAAATCTTCTTTTCCGCACAATAACCCATAAAACATTATTAGTCAGCGCGTTATAAATATTTAACAAATTTTTAATCGATGTACTAAGGATGACTACAGATATCGATATCCCTTTCCGATGGCAAAATTAATGAATTTTCCCCGAACCGCCAAACAATTCCCCTTATTTCTTCTCAAACAGCCGGGGACGGCTCTTTTTTGTTTGATAGCAAAACCGTGCGGCTGATTCAAACAAAAAAGAACAAAAGCTCTCAAATCCCCCACTCCTAAAGCCAACAAAAAGCCGACCAGAAACAAATCTGATCGGTTTTCGTTAACTCTTAATCCTTAACCATTAATCATGAACCATTATTGGTATTGATTCTTCCTCTTATATTGTTCCGTCATTTCCAGAAGTTTTCTAAACTTCTCCGCCCTCTCCGTCTTCATTTTCCCAGCATTCATTACCTTTCTATTCGCCTTGAGCCAATTCAGCATATCATGCTCCTCTATCCGATGCTTGGAAGGATTGCGATGATTGGTCTCTATAAAAGTTATCACCTCACTATATCTTGTCAACCAACGAGTTTCTTGATCCATACTTCTTGCATCAGACCTCTTTCTCGGCCTTCATCCTCCATCAACAACCACCCTCCCCCATAACGATCTTTATTCTATTCAATTCGTAGATAGTGGCAAAATCAGTACCTTTAAAAAGCGATGGACTGCAGCACCAATTCTTCATGCGAAAAACCAAATCAAGCACCGTATTTACAGACGGAGCCTTACTGACTTGCTGATAAAACCGTATTTGCCGCTTACTTACATATTGCTTATGATATCCTATTATCAACTTAAGAACCTTCTTTTCGACTATGGGTAATAAGGTTAAATATAGCGTATTAATTGGTCGTGCTTGATATTTACCTCCATTATAAGTATCTACCATTTCATCTTCATCCACTACCACATCGGAACCACAAATTGGCACATAAGGAAGATTAAGAGTTTTTAATACATAATCAGCATAGCTATGATTACAAATATCCTTATATACCAATCCAATGGTGCAGTCAAATCGCTCAATCACGTGTTGAGAATACTCCCTTTGCACATCAAAAGGTTCCCCTTTAAATCCTGTATTCTGGTAAAAAACTTGCCGTTTCTCTTCAAGAAACCTTTGACTAGCCAAGCCACGGAAACTGAAAAGCAGAAAAGTCAATGCAGAGTCAAAATCTATTTCGCCACTCTCTATAGGTTTGAACAGTTGATTATCATGCTCAGAACAGAATAGTGGCATTGACAAGACCTGCCTTAACGATAAAACCTGTTCCTTATTGTCACTGAAATCACCTGACCTCGGATTTACCTCATTGTCCTTTATTTGATATAGGTAACCTTTTTCTGCAATTGATTCAAGATAAGGGTGTTGTTGAATCAGATGAGAGTTAATGGCGTTTTTATTACAGCTAGGACATAAACATTTATAATGGTTTTTCCTCGCCTTATCCCGAGCATTACCTAAAGAATAAAAAAACTCATCCATTATTATCCCCTCACTTATAATACTCTCTAAAAAACTCTGCACCGCCTTTTGCTGGCGCTATTGGTTCAGCATCCATTCATTGTATTCCTTCAACAGACGTTGAAAATTTTCAGTTCTCTCCTGCCCGTCGATGGCATTGCACATCGTCATCCAGCGGAGCCTCAACCAATTGTTCCTTCAGGTCATCAAAGCTCATCCGTTTCAGTATCACATTGGTGGCACAAAGACCAAGTGCCGCAGGTACCTCATTGGTGTATTCTTTACAACTACTCCAGTCGTAATTTCCCACTCTGCCCACAATTCCCGCTTTGGCTAGGTTCTGATGAATATATCTCAGCAAAGTCACGAAGTAAGCAATAACATTCACTGGCTCAATCTTGAAGCGGTCTTGAAACACGTGGCCAGAGCGTGTGTAGTCCTCCCTATCCTCATAAAGCGAGTACTATGTCAACCTCGCTTGAAGATTGTCAAGCGCGAGCAGGCCCGACCAAAAGCCAGAGTATCCTGCCTGTTGATACCACAAAGCATCACATGACAGATACCCGTTCCCGATTCCTTTCACGTCTGTCGCGGCATATATGATAAAATGACTTTTATCCTTTATTATCACATTGCTACAAAACGAATCAAAGAACCGTCCCCTGATCTTGATGATCTTGATATACGTATTACTCTCACTCCTCTTCAGCCGTTTCAAACAATACCACCTTTGTATTCTTACCTGTATGTATCGTAGGGATTATCTTCCCCACCGTCTCGTTATCCAACACCTTCATGGTGACACCCTCCTTCGTCAGAATAGTAATCTTGTCACTCAAAGTCGTTCGCTGTGTCAACAGCTGCATATTCGACAACAAGGTTGTGTCAAGCACAATTGCCCGAGGGTACTTATCCAAGTATTGTTTCTTGAACTCTGTCTCAAAAGTTGTTCCGTGCAAGAACCTGTCACTAAACTCTTCCACCGAGACATGTCCTTCAGTGTTCTCTCTGAAATAAGCACGCATAGCAGTCTTAAGCCCACCAGCATCTGTCATATCATCAACATTGTTCTCGATAAAATCCTTAATATCCAAAAACAGGTTCTTCGTCTTCAATTTGTTATTTTCGTCTGTTGACAATCCAAGGAACCGGTCATAGAAGTACAATGTCAAATCATCCTTATATATAGAGAATTGGTCGTCATACACGTATGGCTTAAAGACCTTGTTCGTCTTGTCTTGAACAAAGAAACCAACTTTGTAGAAATCCTTTGCCGGCGATAAAAAAACGTCGTTCAACACCTGCATCGAATTCTCATGCACATTAAACACTTCTTGATAATCGGCCTTGATGATGCAGACAAAATACTCACCGTCTTTTAATTTTCCATCCACAACCAAGCAATACCCCCCAGGTATGCTAATATTGTCTTGTGACTCTGATAGCTTACCGGCTGCCTCTTTTGAAAACTCAATATACTCTTCGTCACCAGAAACAAAACCTAGTTTTATCAAATGCTCATAAATCGAATCCCTGCCCTTGTCACGAAACGACAAGTCGAAGCACTTTTTTCTATTATTCACCGCCTTTTCTATGCGCTGAATCAGCACCTGCTTATCATCAAAGTTCAGTTTATACAGGTTGTCATGTGTATCAGCATAACAAGGCGAACTCTCAGTCTTCTGCAATATTCTGTGAGCTATCACCCGTTGAATTGTTCTTATAGCGAATGGATTAATCATAACTTCTGTATGTCTGATGCTTCAAATGATATTAATTTCTTTGTGTAGCTCTGTATGTCGGGTGTAGCCACTATCGTTTGTTTCAAGTGTTCCAACAAAAGCAAGTATAAGTAGGTCAGCCTTTGGTTCTCTTCATCCAGTCCGATGAAAATCCATTCTCCTTCACCTTCGGGTACAAGTTCTGGGTATAAGTTTATTTCTACCTGGTTCTCTTGTAACAACGTCTTATTCACATTTACGATAACACCACCGCCCATAAATACCATCACATTGGGTAGAAATGAGTTGGGCGTTTCACTTATTGTCTTTTTAATCTTTTTGAAATTTGTTGTTCCTTCGGCGAATAGCATAAAACTAAAGAGCATGTTACGTCTGGGATTATCAGTAACATTGCTCTTTATCCTCAACTGATTATCACCACATTCCAAAACATCTTTTCCTATATCATCTCTTTCCTGTTCTGTCTTTATCTTCTTTATAGTCTCACTGAATTCAGCAAGGAGTGTGTCCTTATACCACGACTTTTTAACTTCCCCTATGGCATACACTGTTTCATAGAACACATGCTGTGTCTTATCCGTCAGCGTCACCAACACTGGCGACTTGATACTATCCGCTATAATGATGTCAATTTGTGGTGATACCTTTAGGTTATGATCCACCACATGTCCTGTTGTCACATCATACTTTGGAGCCAACTTCTCTTTAAAGAAGTTACGCATAGTAATTTCCACCTCATCACCTGAAGTGCGTATATTCTTGGTTTGTCCTTGTATTATTTTTGCCTGCTTACAAGCATTTTTTATTTTCTGGACATCCAACCAAAAGAAGTCTTTTATAGATAATTGTCCCATAACCTCTAAATTGCTACTAGACCTGTCTTGTAGTTCTTTATCTCATGCTCAATCTTCTCTAGCAGGGTCATGGCTCCCACCACCTCTTTTTGATTGAAATCAGGCATTGGAGCCGCACCGTGCGACAATGAATGTATCATCATCTTCTCATAGAAATGGAATTCTTTCACAAAGCTGATAATTTTCTGAAGATCGACATCCGTCGTGTATTTCTGAATTTCTGAAGTTATTTTCACTACTTTATCGGCATCGGAATCCGCACCATTAGTAATATCCTGTATGGCTTTTACCAAATCATCTGCTCCATACAACTTACCGCCATGCTTGTAAACATACAAAGGTTTTGGCTTTATCAATCTCGCTACCAATTCAGTGGCTCTATGCACCTCGCCCATCTGTATAACTTTGGCCAGTTCACATATCCCTGCCTCAAATCGTTTTCTGATTTCTGTTCCCACAGTATTCGGCTGTAGCAATCCGCCTTCAAAGGCATCCCTTATCTCATGTGTTTTCTTTAACTCGCCGAAATCATATATCTGAGGCCCCACATTCGTTAAGTACACGTTGTATGTTAGCCATTGGTCCAAGTCATTGTTGTCTATGTTTTGGTACAGCATATTGTTGAAACCCACGCTATGCGTAAACAGCACCTTCTGGAATTCCGTAAAATACTTCAAGATGAATCGCGCCAGATACAACCTGTTGCTGTTATCAAGACTCGTCACCAAGTCATCTAGCACCAACAGTTTATGCTTTCCATCTGCCGGGGAAGCTTGCAGCATCAACACAGCATGTAACAAAATCAAGATAACAACCAGGTTAATCTTAGCCTCATTAAATACAGCATGCAGTCCGTCACATTCTCTTAGATGCATATCATCATCCTTGATAAATATGTCATACTGGTCGTTCTCTTGTCCTATCTCAAATCTCTCAATAAAAACAATACGTAACGTGGTGTTAACACGCAATAATAAGTCGTTTATATGATGAGTCAGGAAATCGTCAACGTCAAAGGTCGGATAATTCACAGTTTCCAACAGCTTCTTCAGATTAATGCAATCTTTGTCTGCCACGTTCCCGCCACGTATTTCATGCTGCACATAGTTCAAGTCCTTCATCGATACCATAAAGCATTGATACGCATCCGTGTTGAAGCTCTTAAAATCTTGGTTATTCACCTTGATAGTAAAATCCACAACGGGTGTTCCTGCTGCTGTCCTATGGTTATAACTATTATAGAAGTCTTTTTCCTCATTGGCCTTTTGTTCAGCCGCAGCACCCACTGACAGGTGTGGCCTCACAAGTTTCTCATGGTAGAAGACCAACTGTATAGCATCATACAACGAAGTCTTTCCGGCTCCGTTTTCTCCATATACCAACACATTTTTGTGGGCAGGCGTTGGTATGATGGCTATCCTACTTCCAAACGCCTTGAAGTGGTCAATTTCAATCCTTTCCATACGTATCTTTCCCTTGAAAGAAGTTAATCAACAACTGCTTCTTATGCACAGTGCGTTTCATTAGGACATCATAACTTATCATTACAGGGTTTTGGGTCAGGAAGTCCTTTAACTCTGTGATGCCAGTTCTTACATATATTCGTTGTTTGTCTGCATACGACTTCGTCACCTTATACGTATCTATGATAGCCAAATTTCCCAAATCGTCAAGATGGTTGTAAAGTGAATGCCCAATCCAACTACTGCCCAGTGCTTTTTCATCCCTGCTCGATAATAAGCGGTCAGAGCTGTAGTCTGCACGAATGGCTATTGGTTCTTCAAGATACTGAGCTAACAGCGCGTAGCCATATTTCAGTCTTCCAAGATAGTCGAGGTTCTCACTGCTTATAGCATTGCTGCAATAGGTTCCGAGAGGCTTGTCATGAGATATCTGCTTAATCATGTTGTATATCTCATATTTCACATACGTTGTTGACCCCCTCTGATAACAGTATCTAACAATCGCTTTCAGCACATTTAACAGCCTTTGCACATCCCCGAACCCATAATGGAACAGATACACCAACACCGCATATCTTGGATATATATTGGTATATGCATCTATAAGTTGAAGCCATGCCCCCAATTCTGTGTTACTCCATTTCAGTTCTTCATACTCAGTCAGCAAGTTCGTAATCTTTAGCAAATCTTCCATCACCTCCGTGTATGCTTTTTGGCTGATAGGTGAATTGGTAGAAGAAAAGAATTCTCTCAGGCTGATCTCGTTCTTGGTAGTCCCTAGCTTGCCGCGCAACACGTGCGAATAGTACCTGAATATATCATCAACCGTTAAGTGAATATTCTCTGCCGATTCCTTGAATTTTCGCCATAATTCTATAAACTCTTTCTTTTCCTCTTCGGTGAGGGCCTTAACATATAGCTTTGCCTTAAAAATATCAGCGTCAGCCAGATCCATCCCTCTATTGTTGATGGTCTCAAATATGGTCAATGCCCTGTTGTCTGCTTCGTCTTGGTTACTTCCCACCAGTTCTATGGGTAAAATGCTCACCTGTTCCAAAAAAAATTTCAGATAATCCCTAAACTCATCATCGCTACATTCTTTTAGGAATTCACTGTATGTATAGTAAAAATAGAGTCCGTTGGCTATGATTCTTTTTCCACGTTCAGGATATGCGAACGTACCGTCTGGTTTAATCAGACTATTCAGATATAAGTCAAATTTAGACTTATCCCAGTTAAGCACTTCATTCATTACTTCCCAATCGTCAGTTTCTATCACCTTCGATAGAATTTTAATTTCAGGACTACTTCCGTCCCAATTATATGTCTGAATAGCATTAGGCAGCACTTTTACATCAGGCTTCAATACAGACAGAACCTTAAAAATGATCCACAAAGTAATAAGCCTTTGTTGACCATCAATCACTCGCGGTTTGTCCTTCGACCTTTCACCCACAGCAAGGATTATATTTCCAATAAAATAATCCGTATCGGCATTAAAAGCCTCGTTTATATCATCATAAAGCTTACTACACTGCTCTAGCCCCCAACTGTATGGTCGTTGGTAATCTGGTATGATATATTGTTCCCGTTGTATGAACAGTCGTGATAAGCTACGCTGTTCTGCTGTTAACGATATTGCCATATAATCTATTCTATTATTCGTTATTTGTTAAGCGATCCCATCGATATCATTCTTCTTCCTCTGTTCCCTATTATTTATTGCCAGTCCTCCTCATCTCATCCTTCCCTCTCTCCTAATCACCTCTTTGAGCCCTTTGGTGGTTTCTTCAAGCCATTGTTTCCACAACATCTTCTGGTTTTCCTTCTCTGCTGGAGCTAACTCAGTGAGTTCTATCTCTTCTCGTAAACTGTCAATTTTGACGTCCAGGCTTAAAAAAACCGTTTAGGGCAGCTTTCGCCACCTGAAGCGTCAAATCAAATTAAACTTTATTATTTTATAATACCGATGGTCATCGGTAACATGTTCTTGCGTCCCGTTGGTAGCAAACCAGCCAGAGTCATTACGTCCTGCTTATAAGTATCTCTCAGCTCCTTCACCATATCCTTCAATTCCTGGTTCTCCTGGGCACGTTCATCCTCGCGTTTAACAAGGAAGTGTATCATTGATATCAGCTGGTCTTTTTCCATAGAAGCGTATGGATCTTCCGCCTTCAACATACCACCTCCAATCTCTCAATCAGATGCTTGAGTTCAGTAAAACTTATGCCTGTCTTCGCGATCCGCATTCCATCAGGAAACTTGATGCTGATGGAGATTTTCTTGTTAATGTTAGCCACTCTGTCTGTGGGGTATTTGAAAGGATGCCTTACCGGATCATGAACCTTGCTCTCCTCACTCACCTTGGCCGCTTCTGACTGGATCTCAGTTTCTTCTTCAGCGGGCATACCGGTTACCGTCACAGGGCAAACCTTCTTATGCGTCTTTCTGTACCATGTGTCGAAAGTAGGATAGTCGACTCCGTGTTTTTTACAGCGCTCGGCTTTGCCGCTTGGCTCGTCCAAGAACTCCTCTATCGAGATGTTCTTCGGAAGGCCCTCGGCCTGGTACAGAAACCAAAGGCTCTCAAAATCTTTACTGCTGTATACCATAGCTCTCATTCTTTGGATGAGTGCAAAGGTATCATTTTCCCACATCATACACAAGACGTCAAAATTGACAGCTTACACCTCAATGAGCCCCTTCCAGGGGCGGCGACAGCAGGGTGTCAACTCTCACAGTTCACCCTTTAGGGCGCGCTCGGCTTTGCCGCTTGCTACTGAAAGGACGCAAGAAAGCTTCGTGAACTTTACCAAAACCCTGACGGAGAGCGGTTTTCCCTCGTAGTCAGTTAAGCCTCTTGCCCGCTCGGCTTGGCCGCTTGCTACCGCAGGGACGCAAGAAAGATTGGCGAGAGGTTTGGAGAGTGGTTCGAAGCCTTCCTTAGGCAAGGAGGGGCGGGTGGTTGTGAAAAAGAGATTATAAGAGATTACTCTTATGAAACCCTCTTCACATACTTCATCCACTTCACAATCCCATACCACCCATTCCTCACAGTATACAAAAACGACCTCACAGGCCCCAAATCCTCTTCAGTCCTATAGCACTCATATCTCCACTTCACCTTATCCGTCTTCAGCCACCTGCTAAACACCCCATACGGCGTCCTCATCGTCGCCAGGTTCTCCTTCAACAGATGACACTCATGCTTATCCGTGATGTTCAGCCATAATGCATAGTCATTATTCTCTTTCACCGTCTGAACCCTTACAGGCCCCACTTTCTGCGCATCATACATCACCGTCAGATACCCCGGCCAGCAGCATTTCAGCATATCCTTATGATTCACATGCTCCTTACCACTAATCACATACCCGCGATTCTGCGACTTACCATTCATCAGTCCATACTCTGTGTAAGAGAACGTATACCCATTCTCCTCCATAAACCGTATCTGCTTCTCCAGCTTATCCGGAGCCCACACGTCGCCTACATCCAGGAATGCGATCCACCGTCCGCGAGCCTCCTTCATCGACGATCTTCTATTCACCGACTCACCCCTGTCAGTTACCGTCTGCGACACCTTGATCCTATCGATAATGCTATAATCCTCTCGACGAATTCTGGCCTCTTCCTTCAGATCCATCATCTGTGTGATGGTATTATCCTTGGAATTATCGTCCACGAACAGCAATTCCCAGTTCTTATACGTCTGCGCCATCACGCTCCTGACGCTTTCCTCCACATACTGGGCCCGGTTATGCGATAGCATCACTATCGACACCATACCGTGATCATTCATTTTCTCATTCTGAATCATACGATCGCCTCCTTAATACAATCCACAATATACTTCACATCATCATCCGTCACATACGGCCCTGCAGGCAGGCAGAAGCCAACCTTAAACAGTTCCTCCTCTATACCATTGGTATAAACCGGAGCACCCTCATACACAGGCTGTTTGTGCATGGGCTTCCATGTGGGACGTGCCTCAATCTTCTTGCTGAGCATAAACACGCGCAGAGCCTCCACGTTCTCATTAGGCTGACAGTCGGTAGTGGCCCTGTCCACCTGATGTATCACGCCTGCAGCACCACCCACAGCCGTCTTAACCACCTCCTTATAGGCATTCTCCTGTCCTTGGATCCTCACCTCTGGGGCAAGCGTAGCAGCACACAGCCAGAAGTTGGCATCATAGCGAGCGTCTGCGGGCTGTTTATGTACAGTTATTCCACGCACATCTGCCAATAACTGTTCATACAATGCCTGCACATGCTTATGGTGAGCAATATGCGCATCCAGCACCTTCATCTGTCCGCGACCAATTCCCGCACAGACGTTACTCATGCGATAGTTATAGCCGATGGCACTATGCTGATAGTAAGGATACGCATCACGCGCTTGGGTGGCATACCACATAATCTCATTCGCATCCTCCTCATTGCTGCAGATCAGAGCTCCACCGCCAGAGGTGGTTATCATCTTATTGCCGTTAAACGAAAGCACACCATACTTGCCAAACGTTCCAAGCACCTGCCCGTTAAAGCGCGATCCCATACCCTCAGCAGCATCCTCAATCACGGTAATACCATACTTATCAGCGATGGCCATAATCTCGTCTATCTTATACGGCATACCATAGAGTGCTACGGGCACGATGGCTTTCGGATACTTTCCCGTTTTCTCCTTACGGTCAAGGATAGCCTTCTCCAGCAGAGCGGGATCCATATTCCATGTCTCATTCTCAGAACCTACAAACACCGGTTTGGCTCCCAGATAGGTAATAGGGTGAGAAGATGCACAAAACGTATAGCTCTGCACCAGCACCTCGTCGCCAGCCTTCACCCCACTGGCAATCAGCGCCAAATGCACCGCCGCCGTCCCACTCGCCAGCACGACAACACGTTTCTCCGCCAGGCCTGAATTTTCAATTTTCAATTTTCCATTATCAATTGAGGAGACAAACTCCTCCAAATCCTTCTCAAATGCGTTTACATTGGGACCGAGAGGTACCACCCAGTTCGTGTCAAACGCCTCTTTTACATATTTCTGTTCCCACCCTTCCTCGCTCATATGAGCCAAGCAAAGGTAAATAGTTTTTCTTTCCATATCTTGTTTCATTTATTACTTATCTACTTCTCGAAAGTCGGATAGTCCGCTCGAGCTTGCTCGCTTACCACCAACAGGGACGCAAGAACTCCGTGTTTTGCGAAGAACTCTTCTATAAAGACATTCTTCGAGAGTTCCTTGTTATAAACCTTTTTCTTTTGCAATACTTATCAATCTCATTCTTAAGAAATCTTCCAGAAACCTATTCATTGTTTCAAATTTCTTTATCTTTGCTTTTTTAAATTATTAACAATCTGGGTAATTGAATCATTTATGATGCCAAGCGAATGAGCTTCTTGATGAATAATCTCATCATCTATTTCAATTTCAAGACTAGCCATAAGATTAGCTATGCTTTTCAACTTATCATCATCTAGCGGATGAGTCATCCCTTCATTCGGATTTACCATATCATTAATCCAAATGATAGCAGCTTTTAACCATCTTCTGTTATTCATACTCTCAAAATCATCTCTATTATAATTCCAACAGTGAACTAATGAATTGTGAATTATTTAGGAAGAATTATACCTGTGCTTAATGCACTTTCTAAGACCAAACTTTCACCATTCATCTTATTTCCTAGCATCAAAATCGTATACTTTGCTCGAGTAGTAGCCACATACATTCTATTATGCCACGCATATTTCATATATGGAGAAGCGTTCTGTTCTGGTGGAACTCTTCCTTTATCCACTCCTACAATAATCACCACTTCAAATTCAAGACCACCAACATAATCTATTCCACCTAAAACAAATGAATGATTATAGATGGCACTTTGAACAGAATGCATATCATTCTTACTCTTAAGCGAAACAACAGTTTTTCCTTTAGATTCAAAACATTGCTTTAATGAACGAAGCAACTCGTCTGTCGTTGCTACTATAAGAACATTTGATGGTCGTATATTTTTTTCTTTTGAGATAGAAGCTGCCGAATCAACAGCACCCTTTACCATTTCTACATCAGTGTTATACATACGGTATTCTGGATAACTACATTTTGCATCATCATCTTTTGTAAAAGATGACGCGCACATATCCATTGGATTTTCAAAATTACTAAAAATAGCTGAGTTAGAAGCTAAGATGTTAAATGCCAAATTAACGATGTCTGTCGAGGAGCGGAAAATAGTCTGAAGTTGCACATCAGTATCTACAGATTTCCCCAGTAAGGAATTTATTTCCTCTTCAGAAAATCCGACCTCACCAAATGTCTGCGATGGATCAATGGCATAAACAATATGAGATGATAAAGAAGGTTTGTTCAAGGAATGGAACACCTGCAATTCATTAAAATTAAACAATTGAGTTTCATCTATAAAACAGACATCATACCCATCTTTAATACTTCTCCTTTTCCAAATAGGAGTGTTTATCTGACCAAGAGCACTTAATGTGATATCATCGCTATCAAACATACCCACTTTCATAAGAGACTCCTGATACTCCATATAAACTTCGAATGCAAATGCTTTGTCTGCTTCATTTTTCAAGGGCAAACAAAGTGTTGGTCTATTAAGATTGTTATACTTTTCAAAAGTTCCATCAGCTCGCCCTTTTATGAGAACGGATATCTCATACCTAAACATTTCTATCTTAACTGCAACATTAGAAGTCTCTAAAAACTTTTTTAGGTCATTCGAACAAATTAATGAAAAACCCTCCCATTTGTTCTTCATCACAACATCAAGAGCTTGTTCTATATAATATATCTGAAACTGTTTGGAAGTTTCGGCATCTTTATCTAGATACTCAGTTTCTTCTACGCTATTAGTTCCTAAATGATTACCACTCCATTCTTGTAGCGTTGTTATTAAGATTGACCTTGACGGTTTATTACCATCGATTTCTAGATATTGAGAATATTCAGGACAATTTGCCCGAAAAATATCTATTGTCCTTTCTTTAGAGGCCATCGAATGTGTTATAAAAATAATATGATATTCCGGTGGCGTACTATTCGATTCCGTTAAAAGATAAATACATCTGAGTATTAAAGAAATTGTTTTACCTGATCCGGCAGCACCTTCTAACCTCTCTGCTCCTATAACATCTTTTTTTATAAAAGAGCGCTGCTTTTTAGTGGCAATTTTAAGCCATGTGTCATATCCTATTCTTTCATCAATAGTATAAGAACGGTGCTCTTCATCTAGATCTGTAACCATTAAACTATCAACAACTTTATCTTTTTGTTCTATTGGTAGTCTAAACTCCACAGTCTTCATTTCCAAAACGGCCTTATTTAGATTCGTAAATTGTGGTTTTGCAACATCACTATTACCATAGAAGAAAACAGTAAGGAAATCCTGATCATTCCTATTTTGACTTGAGGAATTCTTATCTATATATACTTTATCAACGTTTTTTATTGCCACAAAAGGGAACGGAAAAACTAGAGCGAGTTTATCTGATTTATTTTTTTCGCAACTAACAAAAGGAAGTCCGTCAAAGTACTTCATTGCAAATTTGACAGTCTTTTGAAAAATAGTAATCACTTCACTATCCGTTCTACCGTCAAAACCTTTGAATGTAGCGTAATCAATTAGGACACCCCTCTTCTTGTCAGGATTATTTCCAAATAAAAAAGAGCCTTCTTTTTCAGTAACAAGCAAACCTAGACGTGGATGGTTCCATTCTTCTGACTCGCGTTTTAAGAGTTTGGCTAGCATTGTACTGGGACCATAATCCGCACTCTGAAAGAAACGATTCGATGCAAATTCGCATATGGCATCGTATGAAATATACAAATATTTAAACATATGTTACCCTCCTATTTGTGACTGCATAAAAAGTTTCACATCATCTCTACAAATATCTTCAACACCAACTCTACAAAAATTATACGAGAACCGTTCTATTAATTGTTCAATAAACGGAGAATCCATAGTTGTCTGCATTGAATATATCAGACTCTTATTGGGAGAACAAGCTAGATCATTCCTCCACATTTCTTTGATTGATGCCTCATCAAGACTTTTCTCTATCCCCTTGGCTACATTAAAATCAATTCTCTTTAAATCTCTCATTAATACAATTTTGAATTTCTTTGAGTCTGCCCAATCTTCAATGACATGGAATGCAGGAATATCATTCCCTATTAAATTCTCAATTAATTTTGTTATTTCATCTTGACTTGGCTGATATGTTTGAGGATTTGATTTGGCATGACTAAAATAATTTTCAATTAGCGAACTAAAGGTATTTTTATCCTTTGCGTCGTTAATTTTACTAGCCATATCTCTCATCAAATTTTCCTGTATAATAGGATAATTTTTCTGTAAACAGAAGTCCTCAAGTTTTTTTTTCAACCTTATTTCTTTCCGGCACCATAAATAAAGCAAGCCATCGTACTTATACCAATGCTCAAAATCAACAATTGGCAAATAATGAACATGAGTGACTTTTCCAGAATGTGCCAAATCGCAACGAGGGGTTATTATAATACCACATATACAACAATTGGTATAGTTTTCTGCTATACAATTATCAATGATTGTACCTTGGGTCAATTCTTTAACTAAGGACCCTCCAGTTTTATACATTTGCCTCATAGCTATGATAATTATAAACCATCCCTCTCTATTTTTACGTTTGGGGTGCTATTATTTTAATTTTATGTACATTTCACTTGAGAAAAACCTATTGTCGTTTTCGTATACCTCGACTTGTAATTCAACGCGAATTGAGAAGATACAAGATGGGGATCCGACAACAGCTAGATAGTATTAAAAATGAATCATGACAGAAATCGATGTCGTCATTTTGTATGTTTTATTTAAAGTAAAAGAAAACAATCGACATTTCAAATCTTTTATGATTTATCCATCTCTGCAGCAGTTTTCACATATTCAACCAACTCAGGAAGATATTTATGATCTATATGTTTGAGAATGTATAGATATTCGGATCTTTTATCCTTATAAATATATTTACCTTCTTTAGAATAATCGGTAATTAATTTATGAGCTTCATCCATAATAAAGTCAAGACCATGTGTTCTCATGTCAGGATTCTCACATTTAGATATTTCATCCAATGCTTTAATTATTCCATCAGCAATTTTAGAGCACCCAAAATCAGCAACAACGAATTCAAATGAGCCAGTAACACAGTCTCTACTTATAGACACATGATTAAAATCGGACACCATCTTTTTTACACTTTCATCAATTATTTGTTGAATATGGTCTCGTGCATATATGTAATTATATAATTGAAGTCCAATCAACACAGTGACTAATACGGATAATATACCTATTATGATGCCAAGATAATCTAATTCAAGATTAATATCTTTGCGATAACATGATACACCTATGCTTATAAAACTAACAAGAATAGTTGCAAAAGATATGTAATAGCTAATATGCTCCTTCTTCATAGGCAACACCCATTTATTAAGATATTTGTATGGTATCAGATTCTTATTTCTTTTCCACTCTCTCTTCCTCAATCACACCATCCCCACTATGGCAACCTAATATCATGGTTTCGCCCCATCCCATCGAGCCGCCATCAGCATTCCTCCAGACATAGCAGAAAAAATTCTCAAGTCCATCCTTCGTCAAGTCAGCCCTGAACTGCTCTGAGAAAGTATTAAGATAGCCTCCATATCTGACACAAACAGAATTGTCTTCTTGCATTATGATCTCAGCTTTCCCATCCTCCACCAGTTCACCGGTAGTGACATCAGTTATTTCATTCTTAATATCTATCAGCACCGTAGTCCGCTTTGACATCTTAGACAACAATTATGTCCATTATACCCCTTAATTCACTCGTCAATTTATCTGGCCCAATTTTCTTCAGTCTCTTCTACCCTTTTTTCTTTCCCTTTGTTTGTAACCACGCTGCGATAAATATCCCTATACTCTGGTAACAGAAACAATTTACTAGATTTCAACTTATTACGCATCCATAAATACTTGACCCTAATGCTTATGTCCGTACTATTTATATTTGCCGCAATATGCTGACATAAGACTTTAAAGTATTGTTTCAAATCTATATACTTCATTATCTCAGATTCTTCAATATTAAAATAGTCAATGTAAGACGTATCGTCTAAGTCTTTATGAATAATGAAATTATTGTCATTAATACCATTCTGTTTCGCTTTGTTATTAAATTTATTAAATTCAGATACCACTTTGGGATCTAGAATGATTCTTGGACTATTTGCACACTTAGACTCCAACATATAAGCATCAATCATCGCTGGACCTATTAATATTTTATTAGTATGAAGTATGTTACCAATAACTATACCACCTCTTAAAAGCAGATTATACCGATACAACAAAGTGACTTGTATCAATTTGATGGATTTAAATACTGCTATCAGTTCCCAGTCATCTTTTTTCCAAGGGAAACTTATCACAATAGAATCACTGAATTGATTTGTTGAGATCTTATATTTTCTTATTTTCTCACAATATTCTCTCAAGAAATCTAAGGCATTGCACGTATTATCCAACTCCTTCTGTGCTTCATCCCCTTCTTTCATCGTCTTCTTTATGATATTTGAGAAACCAAGAATATCAATAAAACAAAGGATCCTTCTTTCGTATTTAACCATTCCTTATATGTTTTGTAAACTAATTATATTTCTATTGAACTCCATACCTGAATGCCGTCTTCATCTTCCTTAAAAAACAGAACCCAGCCTCACTTGGCGCAAAATTCATTAATTTCAAAATCCGCATAGCTTCTATCATTCCCATCCAATAGAAACCAGTCCATCCTCTATATCTCTCACTATATTTCCCGAAATTACCACCTTCAAGCACATCTTCCAGCAACTTCGTCCCCAGTTTCTCATCTGATTCCACGATACAGCCTTCAGTCCTCAGACCTAACACTTCCTTCTCAATCCACATTACAGCCTTTGCAAACCTCAACAGTCCTAACGACTTCAAGTCCCTAACGATCTCAGTTCTCTCCTTATCAGAAACATTCAAGTTCTTCAGCACATAGTAATGGTCCACAAAATGCCTCAACCCGATTCCTTCATCATAAAGATGAATCAGCATATGCCCCAGTTGATAGACAGCATTAAATCGAGCCGTCGGTACATTGATCTCTTTCCCAACGCCTGTAAACTGAATCCTATGCTCAAATTGTTCCTTTTTATTATCCTCAATCCATTGTTGAAGCCTTTTATTATTCTTCGGGCTACAGAATTTCAAAGGTGTTTCATGTACATCCACTGGCACATCATCAAATATAGGATATTTAATATGTTTATATGACTTTGCCGCTTCTGGAAACTTGTTTTTTACGAACCTCTCTATACTCTCATCATCCGCATCTACCCATACATCAATGTCACCCGGCATCCTCATCAAAGGCTCAGGATACATCTCTGCATTCCCCTGACCTTTCAAAATACAATGTCTAAATCCAGTTTCATCGAGAAGACAATTCAACTCTTCCACTCTCTTGTTGAGCAAAGAAGAACTCGCCTTTATCTGCTCCAAATCTCTTAACCATAATGAAAGCACATCAATCCCGATTCTTACATCATATTTCGTCGGATCGCATACTCCCGTGATTTTCTGTTTGTCTGCAAACTCATACAAGGTGCGCCAATCACTCACGACAGGCATACTACTCTCTGAATTTAGAACAAACCGCAGCCATGCTAACCCTTCAGAGAATCTTTTTTCAGTTCTTCCCATTAAATGCCTCAACGGTTGCTTGACCTTGTGCAGAAATACCTTCGCGCTTAAATACTTTTAATATGGTTAGAAAGAAAATTTTCAAATCAAAAGCAAAGGTCAAGTGATCCACATAATACACATCATACTTAAAACGTTCAGTAAAAGGCAACTCATTCCTTCCGTGTATCTGCGCCCAACCAGTAATGCCTGGCCTCACCTCATGCCTTCTCATCTGCTCAGGAGTGTACAGCGCCAAATATTTCGGCATCAAAGGTCTCGGCCCTATCAATGCCATATCTCCCTTAAGCACATTAATCAGTTGCGGCAATTCGTCAATGGATGTTGAGCGCACGAACTTCCCTACTTTTGTCAATCGCTTTGCATCTGGCAACAAATTACCATCAGCATCCCGCTCATCTGTCATGGTTTTGAACTTAATCACCTTAAAGATCTTTGCATTCTTCCCCGGTCTTTCTTGAAGGAAAAATGCTCCAGCGCCCTTGTTAGCAAAATGCAGCCAAATAGCCACAATAATAATCAGCCATCCAATGCATAGTAGTGCAACTAAGGCTATTGAGAAACTCAGTAACCGTTTGAAGTAGTGTTTATACATCAATTCTTTCTCCTTCTTCTATTATTTGGCCTTTATCGCTCACAACAATACCAGTCCTGATAACCTTAGCAGGATTGCCTGCTACCAGCGAGTTGGATGGGACATCTTTTACAACAACAGCGCATGCCGCAACAACACAATGATCACCAATACGGACACCTGGCATGACTACAGAGCGTACACCTATGACGCAATTGTTTCCTACATGTGTATCATAACGTTTTCCTACCGCATTTTCGCCCCGACAATAATCATGAGCCAATATAATAGCATCTCGCAAAATCCATGTATTGCGTCCGATATGAATTCCTTTTGGATTAATGTTCTTATCCAAAACGGCTGTACGCGCTATAACGACATTCGGCCCAATATCCATTTTAAGGACATGTCTATAGTAGGTTGGAGTAAAATTACTATAGAAATTCCAAAGTCTCTTCCTAACACTTGACATAATAAATAATTATATCGTTATCATTTTGGGAATCACCATTGGCTTTGTTTTCAGTATCATAGTGCCCCAACTAAGCCCCAATCCAAAGGATGCCCCCAGTATCGTTGTCTCATCCTTTCTTAATTTGTCAGCAATTCGAGTAACCATCAACGAGGGTATTGATGCGCCACCCAGATTACCGAACTCCTCCAAATTGTACGGACATTTCTCTATTGGCAGTTTTAATTTCTTCACCACCCTATCAACTATCATCTTATTGGCCTGATGAATCAAGAAATAATCAATGTCCGTATTTCGGTCAATATTGTAGTCAGCTAAGAACTGCTCAACAGACTTCGGTGGTTTGCTGATAGCAAATGAGAACACATTCATACCATTTATCAGAGTATGATAAGGGGCGCGTACGATACCATTACCAAAGTCCTCATATATAAAAGACTCTGGTGTCGCAGGATGTCGGAATCCGCCATGAGGAGTCATTAATGCCTCATAACCACTGCCCATAGTATGGAAATCTATAATGATGTCATTTGCCGATTCATCATATTCTAGCGCCAGTGCAGTACCACCATCGCCAAACAAAGGAACACGACTCTTATCCTTCATGGATCCCATACGGAGAGCGGTATCACCGACCAACAGCAAGGCGCGCTTAATCTGTCCAGTAGTTAGCAGATTACCTGCTACAGTAATAGCATACATGCAACCACAACATCCCATCGGGATGTCCACACAGAAACAATCCTCGCTTAACCCCATTCTGTACTGTAGCAAGCAAGAAGTAGGTGGTGTTCTGTAGTCTCCTGTCACTGATTCAAAAATCAGTGCATTAATGCTCTCCTTCTCCCATCCGAGTCCTTCCAGAAGTTTCTCACCTGCAGCCTGACACATGTCGGACGCACACATCGTATCAGGTGCGATATGACGTGACTTGATGCCAACAGTTTTGTCAAAGACCTCTGCCTCTTCTTGTGTAAACAGATCTATCTCTGCTGTCTTCACTGTGTGTTCCGGCACTGCCATAGCCACTCCAGCGATGTTGACGTTCTTAATTTCCCAACGTGCCATTATAGTTCTACTTCGTATTTCTTTAATATTTTCTTCCCTTTGCCGTACGATGTCATCTCCATGATGTCCTCAGGGTCAAACATAATGTCAAAGGCTTCCTCAAACTCTGCAATAAGGCTCAACTGATGAACAGAATCCCATTCATCTACAGTTTCTTTACCAAAATTGTCATTCAGGTCTTCAATCTTAGCACCGAACACCTGCGCAAATGCATTGTTATACTTTTCTAAATTCTCCATATTCTTTACCTTTTTACTTTTCTTTCAATTTTGCATATAATGTCTTTCCCGCCTCATTCTTCGGGATTTCATTAATAATTCTAACATCAAATGATGATGCGACCAGCTTCAAGCGGTTAACCAGTTCATCTTTAACTTCTTGCTTATAATTCTCATCCGTCAAATAAACTAGCATCTTTTCATCTGTACCTACACAAGCACACTCCAAACCAGCGAATTTCCCCTTTACTATACGTTCACACTCGTCTAGACCGACACGCATGCCAAAGAGTTTCAGGAAACGTCCCATACGACCTACGATATAATAGCAACCATCTTCATCGAAGTAGGCAAGGTCACCTGTCTTGATAAAGCCATGTCGCTCGTCACCTAAAAGCAAGTCTTCTCGACAGGTAGCATAACCCATCGTCACGTTCTTGCCACGATAGCACATTTCTCCCTCTGTATTAGGCGTGGTGATGGGATTACCATCCATATCTGTCAAGGATAGTTCTGCATTCGGCACAGCATAACCTATACTACCTACTTTCTCAATAGCCCATTTGGATGGCAGCCATGCCATACGTGCCGTACATTCCGACTGTCCATATGTAGCAATCCACTTCTTACCATTGTCACGGCAATACTCTGCGAACTTCAAATTGAGTTCCTTTGGCATACGTCCACCACCTTGAGTCAACAAAGTAAGATTTGGCAAGTCCATACGGAAGAAACGCATCATATTCAATATCTCGAAACTGTAAGGTACGCCCGTAAAACTGGTGGCTCGCTCTTCCTTGATAAACTTCCAGAAATTACGGTCAGTCATGTTTAAATTGGTGATTAAAACAGTAGCACCAACATAGAAATGGCTGAACACCATCGACAGTCCCATTGTATAATACAATGGCAACACCATCAACGGACGGTCTTTCTCCGATAATTCAAAAAATGTGGAAATATTCAATGCCGCAGCTTCTATATTCTCATACTTATGACGCACCAGCTTGGGACTGCCCGTTGAGCCTGACGTAGGCAAAAGGTGGGATAATTCTTCGTTCAGCGGACATGCTTCATTACCTGTCTTCATCAAAGTATAGCCATATACCGTTACGACGGTCTCGTAAGGATACTTGTCTGCCATTCCAGAAGGCACACATACATATGAAGGTTGATAAATCTCATACAAACTGTTATACAAACCTTCATCCAAATGTGCATTCAGTATCAATGGCACGTTGCCTGCACAGATATTACCAATCGTCCATGCAATACCACCTACATTATTCTCAACCATCAGGAAAAATAGTGAATGGGCTGGCATCAATTGCTCTGCTCTCACTGAAAAGGCACGTATTTCTCCGTATGTAAGTTGTTGTCCTTGCGAATCAACCGCCGCAATTGTCTCTCCTGACCACTTATCTAAATTCAATATCATTTTTTTCAACGGATGCAAATTATTCACTTTTCACTTAAATTGACGCACACCCATTTACGCCAAGTATCTCACCTGAGATATAATTTGCCTTATCGGAAGCCAAGAAAGCACAGGCATTGGCAACATCCTCAGGTGTACCAAGACGGCCTAATCCAATACGAGAAATTCGCTGATCAATCTTGCCCCCGTCGCTCTCATAAAGTTCCGCAAAGCGTTCTGTCTTCACGATTCCTGGCGCAACAGCATTCACTCGAATGCCCTGTGGAGCCAATTCCTTAGCCGCAGACTTAGTGAAAGAAATAATAGCGCCCTTTGTCGCAGAGTATGCAGACTGACCAGGTGAGCCAAGTACCGCTGTTACTGAAGCAATGTTTACAATGGAACCGCCTCCACATCTTGCCATTAGACGAGAACAGAGTTGTACCATCTCAATAACTGCGATCACATTGATGCGGAACATCAATTCTGTCTCGTTGCGTACAATCATTCCAATCTTCTTGTTAAACACCACTCCTGCGTTATTCACCAATGCATCAATGCGTTTCTCTGCCTTGAAGATTGCCATTAAATGCTCTTTTACGGCAGTGGCATCACTCACGTCAAAATACATCGGTACCACACGGGTAGTATTGAGTTCAGAGCAATCCTTTGCCCAGACGTCCATTGAACCTTCTCGTAGATCACAGGCATAAACAATGGCACCATCTACAGCAAACTGCTCTGCAATTCCTTTGCCTATACCCTGAGCCGCACCAGTAATGATGCAAACTTTATTTTGAAGTAGCCTTTCCATCACTATTCTTTTTTTCTATTCACCAAAGCTATCCCAATGTCATTCCGCCATCAATCTTTAATGCCGTACCTGTTACAAACGAGGAAGCATCAGAAAGCAGATAAGCAATTCCGTTTGCAATATCTTCTGGTTTCGCAAATCGTCTTAACGGATAATTTAGTTTTTCTTTTTCCTTTTGTTCTTCTGTAAAAGAACCAATCAGTGCAGTTTCCACCATACCTGGATTCACACTGTTACAACGAATACCCTTAGGTCCCATCTCCAGCGCCACCGTACGCATAAATGCATCTATGCCACATTTAGTTGTAGCATAAATACCATTACCCATTGAGACGCGATAAACACCTGCTGCAGATGCTGTAAACACGATAGATCCTCCTTTGCTAATTTTCTTTTTCTTCAGAAGTGATCGGGTAAGCATAATTGGAGCATTTAAATTAATCTTCTGAATACGCGCCAATTCTTCTTCTGTGATGAACTGAGTAAGCACCAATTTCATAACTCCAGCATTAAGCACCACTCCATCTAACTGAGGACATGACTCTACAAGGGTAGCCATTTGTTCGGCATCAGTTAAATCAGCCGTAAAACAAAGATTTGATTCGCCTGTCTGAGACTCTGGAAGCGTTGTCAAAACAGCGTGCAAAGCATCATTTCGGATATCTGTAAGCACGACACGAGCCCCTAACTGAACACAAAGTTTTGCTGTAACAGAACCAATGCCCCCTGCTCCGCCAGTGATAAGGACTGTCTTCCCCTTCAACATAAAAGGATTCTGCTGTTCCATTATGCTTTTGCCTTTACCTTATTGAACAAATCCTCAATTGTAACAGACGAAGACATATCATGGGCGTTCAATGTCACCCCATATTCCTCATCAACCATAGCAATTAGAGAAAGTGCTATCAATGAAGAATACTCGTCCAACTCATGGAAAACCGTCTCTGGTTTAAACTCACTTAACTCAGTATCATCAAACTGTTCTGCAAAATGCTCAATAAAATCTTTAATATCCATATTTTTAATATTTCAATAATTATACTATTCTTTTTGCAGGGTTCCCCATGACGGTTGTACCTGCCTTTACTTTTCTAAAGACGAAACTACATGCCCCTACATGTGCTCCTGTTTCAACCACGACCTTATGACTGATTACCGCAGATGTGTGAATATTCACATCGTCCTCTACGACTACACCTCCAACGCAAGTAACATGGGTGTCAATACGGTTCCAGCTGCCTATCTTGGCATCATGCCCTATCACAGTATATGACTGTATCATATTGTAGTCACCGACCTCTGCATCGTTACCTATTACTGTATAAGCTCCTATAAAATTGCCTTTCCCCAACTTTGCATTTGTATAGACACGCGCCGTTTTGTGAATAAGTTCCATAAATTCTCCACCACGACGTATAATATCTTCCATACATGGTCGACGTGAAGCTCCTCCAATTGATGAAACAAATACATCGTCTTTTTGAGGTATATACTCTTTAATTGTTCCTAATAGAGGGGGATAATTCGGAAATCCGTCTAAAGCATTCAAATTATCATCAATAAATCCCTTCACAATAAATTTTACGCCATAGCCAACACTCTCCAAAGCATTGCTATATAATGTGCGTCCCATTCCACCCGCTCCTATAATTACTAATTCTTTCATGCTGATATTCCTGTTATTTTCAGATATTTGTTTTTATCAAAGGATGAATATATGCATTTGCTCTTTTTTGAATTGACATCACCCTTCATGAATTCAATAAAATCTTGTTGGTTCCTTATTTCCCAAAAGCACTCTCTATCACTTTCATTCATATATAGTGGATTCAATCCCTCGAAAAAGAGCCTTCCCACTTTCTTCCTTATTGCCAATGCCTCGTACATAACGGTCGAGTTCTCACCAACAATGAGATTAAACATCTGAAGAACTAATGTGATATTTATGCTTTTATCTTGTATCTTAACATTAGGAAAATGTGCTATCATATCTTTATGTTCTTGAGTGATAATCTCATGAGGATGGGGACGGAAATAAAAAGTGCTCTCAGGGTTATCCGCAGCAAGGCCTATTATAACATTGAGCATTGGGGTTGTAACTTCAGGATCAGAAACCACCAATACATCATTGGAACCATAATTCATTCCTTTGCGAGAAACATTAGTTATGTAATCTTGAAAAGCCCATCCCACATTAACTATACGGGTTTCATCAATCCCGTAAACGTTTTGGGGATTGTTATCGCCAAAAGTCAGGAAGTAGTCAGGTACTACCATTTCATCGCGGTAGCCAGAATATAGCACGGTTTCACCATAGGTAATACCATGCTGTAATTCAAAAGTCTTCATTCCCTGTCGTTTGGCTGCAAGAAAAGGTGCTGCCATGAATGCTCTTGCTGGTCCAATCACACGATCTGCTGAAACTCTCTTAAATAGATTTTGTAACAGTCCAATATATATTCTATTACTTAAAAACTCTTTTATTATCATTGTTTTATTAAAATCCAATCCAAAAGAGGCTTTTAACTCCTTAAACAACAAATCAAATTCCTTCCTATACTTATGATAATAGAATCTATAGAACGACATCCCATAAAGTCTTGCAAAAATAGCAAGCAAGTCAAGGTAAATGATACTTTCATTATGCACTCTTGGTTGGGGATGACAGCCCCCTCGCCCATAATCAAAAATCAGATATCTACCTTTTTTTTCGCATTGCTCGATGATGGGATCAGTGAATTTATCCAGAAAAAAATCCCCAACTTTATCTACACGTGCAAAAGCATAATATATTGAAGAAAATTTCTTATTAGCACACATCAACTTTATTAAATGCAAAAATGAAACGAACACTGATTTTATAATGGCCCATTTGTTTATTGATGTTTTGGGGGTCATAATAGGCAAACCACAACTCTCAATTATCCTATAACGAACAATACCACGGATCATTGAATATAATGGTAATCCACCTATATTGATATCATACAAACCACTTTTGCTCTCTTTTTCGCAAACGTCACGTAAAATCTCTTGTTCTGTCATAACCTTATTTGGGTATTTATTTCGCATTCTTTTCTATTAATTGCATTATCTCAAATCTATAGGGTAACATTTCGGAATAACCATCTTCCTTTATTGAAAAGGTTTTGGGTAATGTCAATAACATATAACAAACAACTAAAGACACCGCAGCAATTCTATTTATTTGTTTCCTTAACAATTCTAAGAATAATGGCAGTAGAAATACCATGGTCATAAAGAAAACATTGCAAACTCTTGAAACAATGGCACTAAAAGAATTTAATAAACACAACAACAAAAAATAGAACAACACTGCGTTCAGTAATACTCGAAAGCCAGAACCACTATTGTATAATATTTTATACTTGAGAAAGAGAAAAACAAACAGAAACACTTGTATTTGACTTCCTATTGTTAATCCAACATCCCGTGTATATCGTTCACTATTAACATAAGTTGCCGTCCTATCTAACACTGATAAGATAGGAAATAGCGAGATTATTCGCTCACTAAAATGCAAAAAGAAAGCCAAATATGAAACTGCCAAGATAAAGAATACAAAAGGCTTTGAAAACTTTCTATCCAAAAGAAATAAACAAGGTATAAATAAAAGAGCAGTTATATGAAACCCCAAAGCGACAATAATTGAGACGATTGCAGCCTTTATTTCACCTTTTGACTTGTAGGCAAATGATAACCAAATAAAAGAAGCCATTACTCCATGTCGAACAATATTAAATTGATAGTTCAAAAAAAACATAGAGTAATACACTAGAAAAACTGTCATAAAGTACTTTACTCCGAATAAATCTGCTGCCTTGCGAATTGCGAACAGAGATACCAATGAAAGAACAAAGAAAAATATGGCATGTGTAAAACCTAAATAGTAAAAAATATTTCTAACCAGCATAAACAGAGGCTCGATCAAAGATGCTTCTCTGTTTCCCACCTCTTCATAACCATTGTAAAATAGAAACTTATAATTTGACCAATCTGCGCCCACCTCTACTCGGCATGCCACTATTACTGCTGCCACCATAAAAACGGCGGCAATTACAGTATTATTAAATGTTTTTTTCCTTATACGTTCGGTTAACGCAAGTATTAGTACTATTAACCAAATTATATAATAGAAAGTTGCATCCTCTTTCATGACCAATTATAAATACACCAGATACCCTTTCTTCACGCAAATAAAGAATCGTACATGTCACAGAATTCCTTTGCCATTCTTTCAAAAGTGAATTCTTTTTCAAACCTTTTTCGTGAATTCTTACCCATTAACTCCCAATCATAATTTGGTAGTTTTGAAAGTAATACAGTTAACTCGTTAACATCTGGATTTAACAAAATACCATTATGACCCACATCTACTAATTCTGGGATACCTGATACATTTGTAGATATAATGGGTAAACCGGCACGCATTGCCTCGATGATTGAAATAGGTAGGCCTTCATTTTTACTCATCAATAAATAAATATTGTTCTCTGCCAGATATTTATATACTTCAACATTAGGTACCATACCCAAAAAACGAACATGCTCATCTAATCCATATTCGTGCACCAGACCCTCCAGAACTGGTCTTTCGCCACCATCACCTATCAAATCCAGGTGTGTTTGCTTCAGAATATCTTTAGGCAGATTATGTAGAGCGTCAATGATAATACGCTGTCCTTTTCTGAAGTTGATTGTTCCCGTGCAACACAGCCGATATTTAAATCCATTGGCAGCTCGCATATGAATATCCTTAACTTCATTATTCTGTTCCTCAGTCAGATCATCAATACCATTAATAATAACAGATGTATCATTCTCACTTCTATTCGGATAATACTTCAGAAAATTCTCCTGTCCAATCTTTGCAATAAAATTGATTCTATCAGTATTCGCTACCGTCCAGTCTGTCTCCTTACGCCAATTATTCATGTATGATGAGCCATCTAAACATGGATAATACTCTAATGTCATTTTAAAAGGTATTCCATCAGAATGCAAAAACATTATAGTTTTTGCGCTTGCATCTTTCCTCTTTTTTAGGTAGACTTGGCATTCATATTCACTATGAAACTGTACAATGTCCGGAGTACGATTAAGAGTCAAATAGTAGTCAACTAATGCTTCTATTCTTTTTTTATCTCTATCTAAAAACCATTTTGCAATAAAAAAATACTTTTGTGCCCTTACGCGTAAGAAAGAGCCTGTTTTTTGGCGCAATTTTGATCTCCACGTTATAGTTCTATGGACAGCAGGAGGTGGGACCTGAATCGGTCCAATATTTATCGACTCATTTGTAAACACAGTTATCTGATAGCCACGGGAGTTGAAATATTCTTGGTTTTTCAGCATTCTTTTTAATGTGCCAACTGGTCCGATTATGGCATTTATAGCCCCTGGACGAATAATATCTACTTGTTTCATATATATTTAGTTGATGTTAGCCTTATTTGGTAACTGTATTAAGTCGCCTAATATCGTATCCCATTTGTCTGGATGGAATGGAACGAAACCGCCATAATGAAAGAACGTTAATTCACCTACATAAATCTTTCCATTTACATAATAAAAATCAACACGTAGTTGTGGGATTCCAGCAGAAAGTTTAGAGGCCAATTCTATCATTGTCTCAAAAACTTTTGGCTTTTCATAATTGTGTTTCGCATTTGGATGGCTTTGGGTTATATCTAAATGATTAAAATTCATATCGTAGTAATCAAAAGTGGTTTCCCCTTTTGTTCTACCACTGGCAATGAACATCATATATGGCTTGCCGTCAAAGCAGAAGAATTTATAATCTTTCAATTCATATCCACTCTCATCCACAATATATTCTTCTGCCAAGACCCTATGAGGTACGTTTTTATATGGCCACTCTCTGCTGTATATATACTGGTCCCTCAACATGGATTTATTTAACTTGGCAATAGCGGATTCCTTATCAAATATGCTTTTATCTTTGCAAATAATAAAACTACCCGAGTCATGAGTTCCTTTCAACACGAATTTGTCCGGTAGCGAATCGAAATCAATTTCCTCAGGAGTGTCCCATACACCATAGTTAGCAATTGTATAACCTTGTCCTATCCTTGAGGCGACCCAATCCTTCATAGCATATTTATCAACCATGATGGTGTATTCAGGTTTGCGATCATATAACTTCAACCATTGTAACTTTTCATTATATGTCTTGGGATTCTTCAGATTCAACTTCCTAATAAAACACGCTCTATATTTCAACTTTAGATATGTTTCATCATCAAATTTATACCTAAAAGGGAATGCCATTACACATCGAGCGACTACTGCCGCTGGATTTAGAAGATATTTAATTGCATTTAATGACTTTCTAATAAAAACCTTCTTCTTCATATGATTATATACACAATTATTATACCACTTATTTCCAATTTATTTGGATTCTAAGCCTTTCAAAATATGCTTCAAATAAAAAACCAATCTATCACGATGAGATTCACAATCAACTTTATTAAGCAGACGAGCTACTCTGGTTTTATTCATACATTTAGGTATCCAACCTCTATTGGCTGCACTAATCAGATAATGATGAGGATAAGGCAGAAGTATGGTCTGTAGATAGAGATAAGTTTCACTCATCCAGCGCTCATTCCTTTCCTTTAACAGAAGTGGATTCTGTATAATTGTATTAATTTCAGATATTTTTTCTTCAAAAGAACTTAGCGCATGATCCCTCATCAGTTCAACCTTCGGCTCTTTAGCGCATTGAATATATGGATAGAGTTTAAATGTTATCTTTTCCTGATTGAGATCAAGACGAAGCATATACCCCTCATTCCATATATTGTTATTCGTAGAGCATGGCGACTCAAAACTGTCAAAGCAGAAATTGCCTAGACCATAGAAAATCAGGCCACCGTTGTATTCTTCAAACCCACTATAGCAATGCTGATGATGGTTGACAACAACGCTGGCTCCTGCATCGATAAAGAACCTGTAAGTATCAACCATTCTTTGTGATGGAAACTGGAAGTGTTCTATCCCGCCATGTACTATTACAATAACGTAATCCGCTTTTTCTTTAGCTTCTTTTATCGCATAGAACTGGGATATCGGATTCAGAGGATTGGCTCCTGCTTGTGTTTCTGTAGCAATACTAAACTCGTGCTCACAACAATTGATAAATGCGATAACTTTACCACAGATTCGTTTATATAACATCCTACTGGCTTCTGATATATTCTTCCCTGCGCCAACTGTATCCAACTGAATATTTTCTAGTATTTCTTTTGTATCTGCTAAAGCTTCTCCACCATAATCCAATATATGGTTATTTGCAAGGGTGGCCATTTTAAAGCCAACGTCCTTAATATACTGGGCAGCCTTAACCGTTGATTTCAGGTTGGGGCCCGCTTTTACTATAGGCTTACAATCTAACCTTGTTACGATGGGACTCTCGTAATTAAAAACGGAATAATCAGCAGAATTAACCAAATCACGTATATCATCTGCAATAACTGCTGTTTCATTATTCTCAACCAATGAGACCACTCTTCTATTAGGATAATAATCGCCTGCAAATAAAACTACCACTATTTCACAAGTTATTAAAAAGTACTAATGTTCTTATTCAACCAAGTCCAACGAAAGCCTGTCCCCTCGTTTACAGTCTCTCACGAACCTTTTTCCGATCACCTCCGGCAAGTACTTAGGATGCAAACCAAATCCAGGCCTTACAGATTTGACATTTTTTTCGGTAATCACGTCTCCCTTCTTCACATCCTTTGCGACATATAAAGAGCGGCATGCCGTACGGCTATTTCTCATTTTCTCGGTAAGCGTATAATCAACCTTTCCCATAGACGCCTCAGCAAGCCTTACTTTCTCGACCATCTTACGAAATTCATTTTCATCCATTGAGAAAGAAGCATCTTCGCTTTCCACCTCTTTGTTTAAAATGAAATGCTTCTCAATCATCACAGCACCATTCGCTACGGCGAGCACAGGAACCATAGCACCAATAGTATGGTCGCTAAGTCCTGACTTTACTCCAAAGCGTTCTGCAAGATCACGAATCATTATAACGTTGGCCTCTTCTACCGGTGCAGGATATGCCGAGGTACACTTCAAAAGTGTAATGTCATTATTACCCACCCTACGACAAGCATCAACAGCAAGCTGTATATCAGCTATCTCTGCAATACCTGTAGCCATTATCATGGGCTTCATTTTTGAGGCGGCATATTCAATTAGTGGGATATCCGTAATCTCAAATGATGCAATCTTGTACATGGGCGCATCTAGTGACTCGAGGAGGTCAACTGCAGTTTTGTCAAAAGGTGAAGAAAAGCACATCAGCCCTTCTTCATGTGCGACATCAAACAGTTCTTTATGCCACTCCCAGGGTGTATAGGCTTTCTGGTATAGCTCATAAAACTTGCGTCCATCCCAAATTGATCCTTCATTTATTACAAAATCCGGTTTGTCGCAATCAAGAGTGATTGTGTCTGCCGTATAGGTTTGCATTTTGATGGCATCCGCTCCCGCACGCTTGGCAGCACGGATAGTCTCTATTGCAAGCTGTTTATCGCCATGATGATTAGCAGACATCTCTGCCACAATAATACATTTGCTCATTATATTATTTAATTTTCTTCAAGATTTCTTCAATTTGAGAATAATTATCTGCCTGCATAATAACGAAGCCCAAGCGATCAAGAGAATTCTCAATACGATGGGTAGAGTACTCTCTTATTTCACTACGTATAATGTGAGAGTTCTTTGATTCAATAAAGCATTTGCATCTGTCGTAATTATCGGGATTTAAAAACTGAACACAAGATACTTTATTGACAGTTTTTTCACGCTCAACAGGAGTCCCAAGAGATAACCTCACAAGATTTGCTAGCATATCAATACCCGTTGAAAGTGGAACCAAATCTGATGTTATGTAATCGCCTCCCAAACGGCAAGCCATCTCAATAATGTAGGGTTTCCCATTCCATAATTTTATTTCCGTATGTGAAGGACAATTGTCAGCTTTGATTAATTTCAGGGCTTTCTTTACTTCATCTTCAATAAGACGCCACTCGTCTGGAGTTATCCTTGCAGGTTCAATATGCGTATCCTCAACAAAATATCCATATTCCTCACCTATCACAAGTTTTTCCGTAATGTTAGCGATAGTGGTCTCGCCTTTTTGAGTGAGGGTTTCAACGCTGAACTCTTTACCTCCAATAAACTGTTCAATAAGAACCTGACCTGTACGGGAGAAACCCTTAGCTTCATTAATGGCTTCAGATAGCTCATTGGTATCATTAACCTTTTTTACGCCCCTACTAGCTGAAGAATTTACAGGTTTTACTATATAGGGAAAATCCTTGAATGCCTTAAGGTCGAAAACTTCAGACAATAAGTAAAATTTGGGTGCATTAATGCCATTATCCGAGAACAATTTGCGTTGCAAATACTTATTGGTGCAAATATTAGCGACCTCAGGAGACATGGCTGGCAGCCCTAGTATTTGACTTACTTTAGCCACTACATTAACCGGATAATCAGATGTTGTAAGAAGTGCGTCTGCATGCTCTTTCTTGGCGACCTCTAGAACCTTATCTGCATCAGTGGAGCTAACTACATATTTCTTCTGGGCGTATTTAAATCCTATTGCATGCTCGTCATAATCCAATGCAATAGACTCATAACCCATTTCATTCACTTTCTGAATGACAGGAATCTGCATCTCACCGGCACCCAGTATCAGTATTTTTTTCATATATTCGCTTTAATTATTTCACAAGTTTTATATGCCATCTCTTCATTAACTCTAAAATCATTGAATAGATTTAATATGTGAGAGGCCTCTAATTCTGCCCTTTCGCAATGTTGACCTTTAAACATCCAGGAGACCGAAGGGAAGTTTGTTCCTGCAAACAAACCTGCGTCAAATATTGCTTTTATCAACTGATCCCTATTATCAACACTCATCATAAAACGCCAGTTATCATACCCTTCACCCCATTGAAGTTCTGCAGGAAGGTTACTACGATATATCTTGTTGATATTATCCTTGTCCGCCTTTACTTTCTCTATTTTTGCTTTAATGATACCAAAGTACTGATTTGCATCCATTTTCAGAGGTGAATAATCCAGCCAAGGATAATCAGCAGGCAATTCATAACGTTTACTATTCTTAAAACAGTCTTTAATGTATACTTGCTGACGACTTTCCTTTTCTTCTGAATAGACAAAAGTGCCCCCCCCAACGTCAAAAGGTATAGGCTTTGATGTTATACCAAAGCCACCATATGACAACTCAACATATTTTGCGTAACCAGTACTAAATAGCACCAAATCCACATTCTCTGGCACAACATCTTCTAGCTCCGGTTTACATAAGCAGCGGTCATCAATAATGCATAATTCAGGGCTTCTTGCTTTCAACTCTGAATAAAAGCTCTTATTATCAAATGATTTCCCATAAGAATGTACGAACAACAAACCGGAATAATCTCCACTAGAGACTTTCTTTAAAGCCTTTTCCTCCGACATCGTATGCAGCACATCAATATCTACAAACTCAAAATCCACCCCTGCTTTCATCATTGACAGAGGCACTACAGGACACACGTTGGCAGGTAGCAAGAAAGGCTTCTCAAACGTGCGGCCCTTTAGAAACCTATATAAAACTGCAGAAGCTCTATTCGCAAATGTTATCATTCTACAAACTCTTAAATAGTTCAATCATTCGTTGTGGAGTATCTGGTGTAATACCATTGATAACTCTCGTTTCTTTTTTTGACAAAGCCTTTATTATACGTTCCACACAATCATCATCTGAATAATCCCCCACACCTATTATCATATTTTCTTTCAGATATGAATAATAATCGTATTCTTGATTATTTACGTAAAACCCGCCAATAATAAAGGTACCGCAGGCCATAGCCTCATTCATCATAGTTGATGCTGGGAGTATCGCCATGTCGGTTTTCAAGAATAACTCAGCAATCTCTTCTGCTGTTAATTTTTTTTTATATTCTACCTTCTCGCTGGCAATTATCTTTTCACTCGCATATCGGTCGCCTACTATAGCTGTAATTTGTCTAACACGGGACAAATCCTTTATGCCAAGTACTACTTTGTGTGTCAAATCCAGAAAATCACTCCCACCAAAAGCAACCACGATACTCAAACAACCGTCCTTTACGTTCTTAAGCCTCCGTTTCTTACATGCTTCAAAGAATGGTTTACGGAGCAAAGAATACTGTAAACCAAATGCAAAACGAGTATAAGGTTCACACAAGTAATCTTCTTTGGTCCAGCAAATACCTTGGTTAATTATTAGGTCGGCCACATAGTGCTTGTCATGCATATCATCAATGCAGACAAGTTTACATCCTTTTGCTTTAATCCTACGCTGGTAATCCGTGGTAAAGAAATAATTGTCTAATACAACTATTTCATCGCCTTTCAGATAATCCAAAAATTGATGGAACTTAGCTTGCTCTTCCAGAGAGAAATAAGGGCATACACCCTCCATTTGTGCCACTTGGTATGGCGTTGGCTCTGAGGTATAGAAGACACAATCAAAATCATTCTTCAGCATATCAGCCAAAGCCAACGAACGGATGAAATGACCATATCCTATGCCCGCACCTGCATCTGCCCGGAAGAGAATCTTTTGCATTATCCCTTAATCAGTTTATATTTCATCTCAGCCAATTGCCAATCGGTCATGGTATCAAGATCCTGGACTTCTGTTTCAGGGAGTATTAGCGGAACACTATTCTTCATCCACAGGTCTTTCTCTATTCTAAGTTGATCTACACGTCCAAAGTAAAACTGACCAGCATCATGATAGATTGTTTCTAAATCTTGAGAACGTGCAGACTGGTACTCCGGCCACTTCATCCCAATCTTACCATCAACTATATGCAAACAACGCTGAATGGGATAGGAATAAGCTGCTACTGTAAATACAGCATCAACATTCTCATCTATCATCTTCTGATAGGCTTCTTTCAGCCTTTCTGCAGTAACGAAAGGAGCGGTAGAATAAAGACAACAGATATTATCAAACTCTTTACCTTGCTTTTTATACTCATCAAGCACTTCTATGAGAACATCTTCTGTGGTTGCATAGTCATTCGCTGTTGCTGCTGAGCGCATGAACGGAACACTCGCCCCATATTGACGAGCAACTTCTGCGAATTCCTCATCATCAGTAGAGACCATTACCTCGTCAAACAACCCAGACTTTAAAGCCGCCTCAATAGAATAAGCCATGATGGGTTTACCCATAAAAGGCTTGATATTCTTGCGTGGTATACGTTTGGAGCCTCCACGAGCTGGAATTATACAAAGATTCTTCATTTGCACATGAATTCTTTTACCTTCTCAATAATCCAATCCTGCTCCTCATCAGTTAGAGTAGGGAACATTGGAAGTGCTAAGCACTTGGTATAATAATCCTCAGCGACAGGCATATCACCTTCTTTCCAGCCTAAACCCTTATAATATGGCATAGTATGAGCAGGGATATACAGAACTTGAGAATAAACATTATTTGCACGCAGGAAATCATAGAGGCCCTTACGTCTTTCAGGATCAACCTGTATAATATAAAGGTGGAAGGCATGAACAATACCTTCCGCACGATACGGAGTCTTTATTGCTGTGCCTTTAAATGCCCCATCATACTTCTTGGCAATCTCATTTCGGCGCTGGATGCTCCAATTCAAACGTTTCAACTGGCTAATACCAAGAGCGGCCTGCATCTCGGTGATGCGGTAGTTGTAACCAAGTTCCTGCATCTCATAATACCAGCCTCCATCGTTTTTCTTTAGCAATGTGGGATCTTTAGTAATACCATGTGTACGATAGAGCGCTACTTTATCATACAGTTCCTTACTATTAGTTGTTACTGCGCCACCCTCACCTGTTGCAATATGCTTTACAGGATGGAATGAGAAGACTGTTAGGTCTGCATACTTGCAGTTACCTATCATTTGTTTTTCTCTTTTGCTATCGATAAAACTACCGCCAGGTGCATGACAAGCATCTACCACGATTGCAAATCCATATTCATCTGCGAGTTTACGCAGTTTTTCTTCATCAATAGGATAACCAGCAAAGTCCACAGGAACAACCGCTTTATAGGTTCCCTTAGGTGAAGTTTTCAGAATCTGCTCCAACTTATCCAAGTCCATCAAAAAGGTCTTGGGGTCAATGTCGCAGAACACGACCTCTGCACCTTGGTATCGGAATCCATTAGCAGATGCTACAAATGTAATAGGTGTAGTGATTATCTTATCACCAGGCTTGATATCAAGAGCCATGGCACATAAGTGCAACGCTGCCGTACCATTACTCACCATACAAGCATATTTACAACCAAGATAATTGGCAAAATCCTTTTCGAACTCGCCAATTCGAGGGCCTTGGGTCATATAATCGGATTTCAGCGCTTCTACAACAGCAAGAATATCCTCTTCGGTTATGTGCTGATGTCCGTATGGAATAGGTTTATTTATCATTTTGCTTTGAAATTATAATCTATATATCTACGTATCTTATCACGAAGTGTCTCTATACTCTCAAACTGAGGATTATCGCTTGATCTATATCTGAAGTTATCTTCAACAGGCCGAGCATTGTAGTATTCTTGAAAATCATTCTTTGACCTATCCTTTGAATAACTTATAAACGGAATAATTACATAAAAATCTCGGCTTTCTAATGTATATTCTGCATCATTATCAGCAATAATATCATCATATAACTTTTCGCCTGCTCTCTTGCCAATTTCTTTTTGTTGCATTGAAGGAGCGATAGCTGTAGCCAAATCAGTAATTCGATACGATGACATTTTAGGTACGAATATCTCTCCACCTAATTGTTTTTCAATAACATAAAAAACCAAATCAACCACCTGTTGATTGGATATAAGGAATCGAGTCATCCGTTTATCAGTGATAGGAAGCTCTCGCCCCCCCCAATTGCTACGCTCCATAAAGTAATTAATTACAGAACCTTTGGTGCCCATAACATTTCCATATCGGATGATGGAAAAATGTATATCCTTAGTGCCAATAATATTATTGGCAGCAACAAATAATTTATCAGAAACCAATTGCGAAGCACCATATAGGCTAGCCGGTGAGCACGCTTTGTCAGAAGAAAGAGCTATTACGTTTCGTATCCCATTCTTTACAACGCAATCAATAACATTTTGAGACCCTAATATATTTGTCTTTATCACCTCGTCTGGATTATATTCAGATGCTTCTAACGTCATCATTGAGGCTGCATGAATCAATATGTCTACATTTTCGCAGGCTCGCATCAGCCGTTCTTTGTCTCTAACATCACCTACAAAGAATCGCAACTGTGGAAACTGTTTTTCTGGGTAGAGTCGCATCATCTCGAGATGCTTCATATCATCGCGTGAATAAATAATGAGTTTCCTAACTCCCGGGTAATCCCTCAAGGTCGTTTCAATGAACTTTCTTCCAAAAGATCCGGAACCCCCCGTAATCAGAATTGATTTTCCGTCTAATTGCAACATAATAATATTATTCTACAGGATCAAAATAAGTATCTGGTCGATTAGGGTCAAAACATGCATTGGCCCAAATAACAGTCACCATCTCTTCGGTATCTGAAAGATTAATCAAATTGTGAGTATAACCAGCAATCATCTCTACGACCTCTAATTTGTCACCACTCACCTCGTAATTCAATACTGGGTATCTATTTCCATTTTCATCTACCCCTTCTTTACGGAGTTGAATAAGACCATGACCACTGACCACCAAAAAGCGTTCAACAAGATTGTGATGCCAATGCTGTCCTTTGGTAATACCAGGTTTTGATATATTAATAGAAACCTGACCATGATTCTCTGTATGGATAAACTCTGTAAAACTACCACGATTGTCAACTTTCATCTCCAATGGATAAGAAATCTTCTCCTTGGGCAGATATGAAGTATAGGTAGAATAGAGAGCTTTTCGAAAAGAATCACTTACATAAGGAATCTGCAAATTAGGACGACCTTCATCAAATGAATAGAGGAGGTCTGCTATATCTCCTAGACGAACTCTATGAACATGAGGTACATAACAATACTTACCTTCTCGGAATTCATCGCCTGTCAGGGCGCCAATCAGTTCATCAACAACATCGTCAATATAGACAAGATTTAACATTACATCAGGATCATTTACCTGAATAGGCAGACCGTTGGCAATATTATGACAGAAAGTTGCTACTGCACTATTATAGTTAGGCCTACACCATTTCCCAAACAAGTTAGGAAAGCGATAGACTAAGACTTTTGCTCCTGTTTCATTTGCATACTGGAACATCAACTCTTCACCAGCCTTTTTAGACTGGCCGTAAGGGTTATCTAGTGCTGCCTGACTTGATGAACTAATCATCACAGGACAAGTATTCTTGTACTTCTTAAGTGTGTTGAGAAGAGTACTGGCAAATCCAAAGTTACCCTTCATGAACTCTTCAGGGTCTTTGGGCCGGTTTACGCCTGCTAGATTAAACACAAAGTCAGCCTCTTTGCAATAGGTTTCCAAGTCTTCAGGCTTTGAATCAATGTCGTACTGGAAAATCTGCAAATTCTCCGCGGACACTTTGTACCAACGGGCTTTACCTGTAGCAATATTATCCAATTGGGCACATAGGTTTTTTCCTACGAATCCTTTTGCTCCCGTTACGAGGATTTTCATAGTTATACAAGATTGGGAATTCCGTTTAATTCGTTCTGAATATAAGTCAACGATGCAATCTTTTCCTTAGTCTCCTCAAGATTCAAGCGGCGGGTGTTATTTGAGTTAAATTCCTCTATAGTTGCACGCTTAGTATCACCGTCTTTGAAAAACTTATCATAATTCAGATCACGATTATCTGCTGGCACAGCATAGAAATTACCCATATCAATAGCCTTTGCTGCCTCCTCCTTAGTGAGAAGTGTCTCATACATCTTCTCACCATGACGAATACCGATTACCTTGATATCTTCTTTCTTTCCACCAAACAACTCACACACAGCCTCTGCCTGTGTCTGAATAGTACAGGCAGGAGCCTTCTGCACCAAAATGTCACCATTCTTACCATTCTCAAAAGCAAACAGTACCAAATCAACAGCCTCTTCTAATGACATGATAAATCTGGTCATCTTGGGCTCAGTAAGCGTAATAGGATTGCCCTTGCGAATCTGATCAATCCAAAGAGGAATAACAGAGCCACGAGAGCACATCACATTACCATAGCGGGTGCAGCAAATCTTGGTATCACCCGAGAGGCGTGACTTAGCCACAGCTATCTTTTCTTCAATAGCCTTAGTAATACCCATGGCATTGATAGGATATGCAGCCTTATCTGTACTCAAACAAATAACGCACTTAACACCAGCATCTATAGCAGCATCGAGGGTGTTATCTGTGCCAACAACATTCGTTTTCACTGCCTCCATAGGGAAGAACTCACAACTGGGTACTTGCTTCAGCGCAGCAGCATGGAACACATAATCTACTCCTTTCATAGCGTACTTCAGGGTGCTTTTGTTGCGAACGTCACCAATATAGAATTTAATTTTGTTAGCTACTTCCGGCATCCTTGCCTGGAAGTCGTGCCGCATATCGTCCTGCTTTTTCTCGTCACGAGAGAAGATGCGAATCTCACCTATATCGGTTCTGAGGAACCTATTCAACACTGCATTACCAAAACTTCCTGTGCCTCCCGTAATAAGAAGTGTTTTGTTTTTAAATACTGACATAATATCGAAATTATTTATGTTATTAATCTTTAAACATCGCATTCACCATCTTCTTGGTTTCGATTTGATAGTTAAAGTTTTTCTGGGCAACCTCACGTCCACAAGCACCTATTTTCCGAGCTTCTACAGGGTGCTCAGCTATCCATAATAAGTTTTCGGCATAAGCATCTATATCTCGGCTGTCTGACAATAGGGCCGACACCTTATGTTCCAAAAATAATGGGATATCACCTACTTTCGTTATCACAACAGGATTGCCTGTCAACAGATATTCTCCAAGTTTTGTCGGAAAACCATTCGTTGCCTGAATGCTATTTGGCCGCGCTAATGCAAGAATAGTTGCATTCATCAATAACTGAGGCATATTCTTATAATCAACCATTCCAGTAAACACAACCCTGTCCTTAAGATTGTTCTGTATAATGAATTCATCCATAGTTCCATTATACTTACCAATGAGCCAAAGATTGAGGTTGGTTTTATGAGCTATCTTACTATATGCCTCTAACAACAAATCAACACCATCTTTGGTGTTGCTCATATTACCGCAATATGCGATATATGGTTTTTCCACTACTTCCTTTCTCAAACCAATGAATCTACTTTCATCGGCAAACATATTGATAATGTGAATGCTATTCACGGATAATCCAATACTTTGATAGAACTGCTTAAGAGCTTCTGAAATCACAAAAACCCCTTGTAGTTCGCAACAGTTTTTTAAATACTTGTTTGCCCGAAATGTCCTAACTACCGTATGATGCTCTGTGACTTCTTGGAAAATCTTTAAATCCTTCCTTTTAGTAAATAGATGCAGATAGTTACGGCAGCCCATCAACAGGACTGTAGAATTGTTCGGAATTGTCTTAATATATTTATTTAACTTAGCTTGACTTAAATAATACTGGAAGTAATAGTCGCCTCTCCTAATATGTTTCTTCCAATGCCGTATTTCCTCAAAATCCACTCCGTCTATCTGCGGGAAATCTGACTCGGCTATTCCAATGGAGATTATCTTAACATACAAGCCGTTTTCAACAAAACCCTTTACCATGGCAAAAAGTCTGTTCGAATAGGCCGTTGAAGAAGAATAGCCTTGAATAAATAGATAAATCGTTTGTTTCACCATCACTTTAGTATTGATTATTTGTCCCAAATTCCTTTTGCTGTTCCATTAAGTATCATCCTTGCCTGAATGGGTGATACGACCGCAGAAACGCCGTAAGAAATAATGGAAGCCAAAACCACACCAATGGCTCCAAGATCACATACCACGGAGAACACATACGCCAAAGGTATGTTTATAAATGCCATGACAATGTTAACAATCATCTGGATACGTATTTTTCCTACACCATTGATAAAGAAATCGTAAATTCTAATCCACATATCTAACAATATCATGATTGCCACAGCAGCTGCCATACCCATTGGTACATCAGCTTTCTCTCCAATCCATATTCTAAATATAAATGGGGTTAGAAGCACTACTATCACACAGCCTAAAATAAATAAAAAGAATATTTTCTTTATTCTACCCATTGTTATTCTAATCCACTCCACATTACCCTTCCTCCAAGATTCTGTATATGCCGACCATAGTGGCGTAATAATAATAGTGTATGCCAATAAGACATAAGAAAACAACTGATAACTTAATGAATAAGATGGAACACTTGCAGGATCGACAAATTGAGAGATAAGCAAATTGTTCCCGGAGTGAATAATTAAGAGTGACAATGATATAACAAAGAACTGCCATCCTAATCCCATAATATGTCCAGTAACTCTATAGTCTATCAGTTTCAATGATGGTTTATAAGCTTTTTCTGAAAAGGAGAAAAAATAAAAGGCGGCCAATATCGGGACAACAGCAGCAATTGCGCTTTGCAAAATAGCAACATTAAATAAGGTAATATCACGAGTATAGAATAAGATTATTAGTATTACAAGATATACAACCTTTCCGATCAATTGAGTTACATCCACTAGATAGGCTTTCTGGAATGCATAATATATTTTATTTATTACTGATGCGATGAAGCGGATTAAAAAACAAGAAAAGACTATTAATGCCATACTATCTAATAACCCTCTATCCAAATCACCTGCATTTAAGATTGTCTGCCAATTAATAAATCTATAACAACAACAATATACGACAAATAATGCTAACGAGATGAAGAATAGCAGTATGTATGAAGTAGAAATGTAACTCCGTGCTTTTCTAACATCTCCATCAGCCCGTGCTTCAGTCAGACGGTTTCGTAAACCTTGAGTAATACCAAAATCAAACATATCTATCCAGGATATGATAGAAGTCAGGGTCGCATACACTCCAAATTGATACTTGTCTAGTGCGTTATATACAATCGGCATTGTGACAAGCCCGGCCAACACAGTAAGTGCTTTTGCGACAAATGATATAACAGAACTTTTAACAACTATGCCCGTTAAGGATTCTCCGTTAGAAGTTTCTTCGTTTTTTTTAAAGAAAATGGCAAGCAGCCGCTTTATGTCCTCCATGAACTAATATAGAATAAACTCAAGCAACCCCTTAGTTGTCTTATGGTAATTAAAATGATCCATCGCATATCTTTTTCCACCATCCCCTATTGCTTTCATCTTTTCAGTTGATTCAAACAATTCACACAGGGCCTTAGAAAGAGTAATTGGATCATTGTCATGAACAAAATAAACATTCTCTCCATGCGTTAGATAATTCACATAGTCATCAGAGTCTGTCATTAAAACAGGATTTCCAGAGAAAAGATACTCTATGACTTTTGATGAAAGGCCTCCTCCATAATAACTGTCTTTAGGCTTGGCAACAATCATCAGTGTAGCGTTGGTTAGATATTGAACATATTCCTTTCTGTCCACTCCACCAGCAAATGACACAAAACTATGAAGCCCCAATTCATCAACAAGATTTCTTAATTCTACATAATACTCGTCTATGGATATCCTTCCAATAAATTTTAGATCATATTCTGGAAAATTATTATGAAACGATGAATATGCCCTAATAATACTCTTTAAACCATCTTTTGCCTCAGAATGAATAGAGCCACAATATGCAATATATGGCTTTGTTTCTGTTCGGGTACACTTTAAAATATCATCAAAAGGCATTGTCGCAGGTATAACAATAGAATCTATATCTTTACCTAATGCATTGCGGGTGTATTCTTCTAATGTCTTTGTTTCAAAAATATATTTGTCCGTTTTAGATGACAATTCTATAAAACGACTTTTACGTTCAGGTGAATTATCTATTAGGTACTCAGGATACTCACATGAGACTAATACTGTTTTGATTCCTAATGAATGACAAATTGTTGTATATTTGAAATAAGCTTCATTGATATGGGTAACGAATAAAGCCGTAATAGAATACTTTTTCCCTAATTTTTTAAGATAGCTCTTTAATAACAATGAAGGCAATAAAGCATAATCTATTTTATTTCGGATTCTGTTCTTTGATTTGTGCGTCCGGCCATGAAGATAACTAAATTTCACACCTAGATAATCTCCCTGAGGGGGCACTTCTATTTCTAAAGGGAGGTTGGGATATAGGCACAAGACCTCACCCTTGCAGCCATGCTCCTGAAAGCCATCCATAAAAGTATAGATGGCATTATCAGAAGCATTTCCGTAAGGGAAGGGGACCGTTGATATTATTACTATATAATTCTCTTTCTTATTTTGCATAGAAATCCTTAATCTTACCACATATCGAAACAATTTCCTCATCCGTTAACTGACCAGCAGAAGGCAGCCAAAGGCCCTTCTCCCCAACCAGATTGCTAACAGGGAATTTGCTCTTATCTGGATCTCCATAGATGTTTTTGTATGCCACTTGCTGATTGATAGGCGGATACATCACACGGGTACCAACGCCATGTTCCTTCATATAAGCCTGGAGTTCCAACTTGTTGTCAGCAAGTACGTCAATAAACCAAGGTGTTGTGCAAGTCAAATCCTGATTAAAGAACTTGATGTTCGGGCAATCAGCCAGCTCCTTCTGATAGAGTTTCAGAATATCTTTCTTACGCTCAACACGCCATGCGAGTTTCTCCATCTGAACCAGACCAATGCAAGCCTGAAGCTCGGTGAACTTAAAGTTGAAACCAACGCTATCATGAATATCATTACCACCACCAGAGCGACCAAAATCCTTCAGTCTCTTCAAACGGTAAATAATGTTATCATTGTTGGTAATAAGAGCACCACCCTGACCAGTAGTGATAATCTTAGGAGCAGAGAAAGAGAAACTACCCACAGCGCCAACAGTGCCCTGATGTCGGCCATCAGGATAATGGGAGCCCAAAGACTGTGCAGAGTCCTCAATCAGAATTAAGTTCTTCTCTTTGCATAGCTTTACGAATGCATCAATGCCTGCCTTAGGATAACGGCCATTAGCATTCACAAACATAATTGCCTTGGTCTTGGGTGTGATGGCTTCCTTTACCTTCTCAATATCAAGGCAAAGGGTCTCAGGCTCAACGTCTACAAATACCGGCTTAGCCCCAAACATCTTCACAGAGTTAGGTGTGGCAATCATAGTGAAGTTAGGAACAATCACTTCGTCGCCTGCCTCAACACCAGCAGCCATAGCAGCCAGCGTCAAGCTGATTGTTCCATTGTTGACCACCACGCAATACTTAGCGCCTGTGTACTCTGCAATCATCTGCTCGAACTTGGCGGTACGCTTGAACTCTGTGAGCCAACCGCCTTCTTCCATATATTCATTGATGGCCTTTTTCTCGCGCTCGTCGAACCAAGGTTCCATTTGGGGAATAAATCTTTCTTCCATATTTATTATGATTTAGCAATGATCTTCAAATTTTGTTTTATCGGTTTCCACGTCCACAAACGGGCCGTTCTTGGCCTCAATAATCTTGGTGTCATCCTCAAGAATCTCGTAGCCATGACCTCCGTAGGCATACACAGCGAGGTCACCCTCTTTCAGAATAAAGTCACCAATATAATTCTTTTGCTCATCAAACAGCAGCACGCGCATAGAGCCTTTCTTTACATAAGTCATCTCCTGCGTACGCATAGCGCTACGCTCAAAGTCGTTGTGAATATGAGAGGCAAGTTTGCGACCTTTTTTATACCACCAGGAACCAACCTGAACAAACATCTCGTTAGGGGTTACAAAGTTCAAGCCTTCCACCCAGTCTTCATCACGGTAAATGATAGCTACCAAATAGCCATCGTGTTCTATTCTCTGCATATTTGTATTATTTTAAATCATCTAAACATTTGTCTCTCTCTGAAAGCGTAGGATTCTTCACTGGCCAGTCAATACCCAGTTTGGGATCATCCCAGCGGACTGAGAACTGGTCTGCCGCATCCACATAGTCGCCGATGTAAGCCAACTTGTAATGATACATGGCTGATTCGCTCAACACTAGGAATGAATTACCAAAGCCAGGAGGAAGGAGAACAGAAACCTGATTGTCTTGGTCAATAATGAATTTCTCCCATTTCCCGTATGTAGGTGAGCCCAGTCGCAAGTCAACTGCCACTTGGCAAATTTTACCATATACACAGGTTACCAGTTTCCATGTCTTGGTATCACCGTGAATACCACGCAGGCAATTGTGGAATGTCAAAGCAAACTTATCGTGCTTGAACTGCAAATTCTTGGGAATGAACTGTTCCATCACTTCTGCATGGAAAGTGGTAAACAAAGAACCTCTCAGGTCAGAAAACTTCTTGGTTCTAAACCATACCAAATCCGGAATTATCTCTGACCTATGTATCTCAAAATCTTTTACGTCCATAATTTGAATGTATTAATCCATTAAATCCGTGTAATTTGTAATCTAGATCACATCGTACCAGACCACTCTTCTTTCTCTGCCAGATTTACCTTTACCTGCTCACCTGCACGTTCTACAGCAACCTTCTCAACGTCATGTTTAACCATCAAGGCGACCAGTTCTTCAAATGACGTCTTAGATGGGTTCCACCCCAAGCGTGATTTCGCCTTGGTAGGATCTCCTAATAGGTTGACCACATCTGTTGGGCGGTAGAATTCAGGGCTTACCTCGACCAGCACCTTACCGGTATTCTTGTCAATACCCTTTTCGTTTACGCCCTCACCTTCCCATCGCAATTCAATTCCAACATGTTGGAAAGCAAGTGTAGCGAACTCACGGACTGTGTGTTGCACACCCGTTGCAATCACAAAGTCTTCGGGTTCATTCTGCTGGAGGATTAGCCACATGCACTCTACATAATCCTTTGCATATCCCCAATCACGCAGGGAACTGAGATTCCCCAGATAAAGCTTATCCTGTTTACCTGCAGCAATACGTGCTGCGGCAAGAGTGATCTTTCGAGTAACGAATGTCTCGCCGCGCCGCTCACTCTCGTGGTTAAAGAGGATTCCTGAGCAGCAGTACATGCTGTATGCTTCGCGGTACTCCTTGACAATCCAGAAACCATATTGCTTAGCAACTGCGTATGGGCTGTAGGGGTGGAACGGGGTGTTCTCGTTCTGGGGGACCTCTTCTACCTTGCCATAAAGTTCAGATGTCGATGCTTGATAGATGCGACAAGTTTTTTCCAGATGATTGGTACGTACTGCTTCAAGAATTCTCAAAACACCTGTAGCATCCACATCTGCAGTAAATTCAGGAGAGTCAAAAGACACCTGAACATGGCTCTGAGCTGCAAGATTATATATCTCATCGGGCTTTACTTTATCCACAACCTTTACAAGCGACATGGAGTCACTCATATCGGCATAGTGAAGGTGAAACAGGGGATGACCTTCCAGATGGGCAATCCGCTCACGGAAATCTACTGAACTGCGGCGAATAATGCCATGTACTTCATAACCTTTTTCAAGCAAGAACTCGGAAAGATAGGAGCCGTCTTGACCAGTAACTCCTGTTATCAATGCTTTTTTAGCCATACTATATAATTTACATATTATTCATATTCATTTGAACAGCTTTACGGACGGCTTGCTCTGCCGTATAATGCGGAGTCCATCCCATCAAACGGAGTTGGGATATATCGTATCGATACTGACGTACATCGCCTTTCCAGCCACTGTAGCGCCCACCGTAATGGATAGGTACGTGAATACCCACCTCATCCATCACAATCTGGGCAATCTCGTCAACGGTGACGTTAGAATCAACTCCCACTAAATAGGTATTATATGGTTCATTTGTTTTCTCCAGGAGAGTCATGACGCCTTCAACCAAATCATCTATCCAAATATAAGGCTTAGTCTGTGTGCCATCACCATAAACGTTAAGCGACTCAGGGTGAGTTTTTAACCTCTTTACGAGGTCTGGTATTACACCATGAGCCATGTTAGGGCCAACAGCATTGCAGAATCTAGCTATCCAAACTTGGAAATCATGGAGATGGCTAAACGAACTGACAAACGCTTCACTTGCCAGCTTTGCTGCACCGTAGTGGGAAATAGGACGCATGATGGAGCGGTGTTCCTGGAGCCTTTCTTCTGCATTGCCATATACTGTCGACGAAGAAGCAAAGAAAAACTTTTTGATCTCATAGATACGCATCATCTCCAACACACTCAGTGTTGTCTGAAGTGTGTCAGACACATCAATCAGCGTACTCTCCTCACCTTTGCTTACATCTGCATTGGCAGCAAAGTGGAATACCATATCAAAGGGATATTGGTCAAACACACCTCTCAGTTTGATGGTATTGTTGATATCAAACTTGTAGAATATGAACTGGGAGTTGTTCTCTAACTCCTTCAAATTTTCCATACTGCCGTTTGATAGATTATCAATGGCAACCACTTGGTGACCATCTTTAACCAATCTTCTACAGATATGACTACCAATAAAACCGGCTCCTCCAGTGACTAATACTCTCATTTGTTTCAACTAATTTTATAGAAATTCATTGGAACTGATAAGGAATGAGGATAACTGGAAATGTTGCTCGGAACCAGTGTAATCCCCATCCTCCTATCAGTAATATCTTATCTATCATTGGGACCAGACCCCATCAATGGATTTTAGCCCTTACGCCAAACCATTTTGTTAACAATCCCTGTATAACTCTGGATTATCTTCACAACCTTCGTAGAAACATTCTCCTCGACATAATCAGGAACAGGAATACCATAATCCCCATTCTGATTCATAGTCACAGCCGTATCGACTGCCTGCAACAGACTCTTCTCATCAATACCAGCAATAAAGAAGCAAGCCTTATCCAAGGCCTCCGGTCTTTCTGTCGAAGTCCTAATACAAATCGCTGGGAACGGATGTCCCACCGATGTAAAGAAACTACTCTCCTCTGGCAGTGTTCCGCTATCACTTACCACTGCAAAAGCATTCATCTGCAAGCAATTATAGTCATGGAATCCCAGAGGTTCATGTTGAATCACGCGCTTATCGAGTACAAAGCCAGAGGCCTCCAGCCTCTTCCGGCTCCTCGGATGACAAGAATACAATATCGGCATATCATACTTCTCAGCCATCTTATTAATCGCCGTAAACAGGCTCATAAAGTTCTTCTCGGTATCAATATTCTCCTCGCGGTGCGCGCTCAGCAGAATATACTTTCCCTTCTCCAGCCCAAGGCGCTGGTGAATATCACTAGCCTCAATCTCAGCCAAGTTTTGATGTAGCACCTCAGCCATGGGCGACCCTGTGACATATGTACGCTCACGAGGCAATCCACATTCCGCGAGATACCTCCTGGCATGCTCACTATAGGCCATGTTCACATCGCTGATAATATCCACGATTCTGCGGTTCGTCTCCTCAGGCAGGCACTCATCTTTACATCTGTTACCAGCCTCCATATGGAAAATAGGAATATGCAGGCGTTTCGCGCCAATAACTGACAAGCAGCTATTAGTATCGCCCAAAACCAGCACTGCATCCGGTTTGGTCTCAACCATTACCTTATATGACTTATCAATGATATTACCCATGGTAGCCCCGAGGTCATCCCCCACAGCCTCCATATAAATATCAGGATCAGTCAATTTGAGGTCTTTAAAGAATACCCCATTCAGGTTATAGTCATAGTTCTGTCCCGTATGCGCCAGCAAACAGTCAAAATACTCCCTGCACTTATTAATCACCGCCGCCAACCTGATAATCTCGGGTCGCGTACCTACGATTATTAGGAGTTTTAACTTTCCGTTGTTTTTAAAATGAGTCATATTTTTGTTTATTTCTTCCTATACTATGTTAATCCCGCGCACGGATTAACTTAACATCTGTCTCACATCACTATTTCAAATTATCTCTCTATGTATGAAGAATAGCCATATTCCTTCTAGCATTCACACTAATATACTCATGTTCATCTTCCAGCAATCCCCGTGATTCTAAATTGAAGCACATTATTATATTTTTATTGATTCTATCTTGAATCTATCTGTTTGTACCTCCTTAGTTCCTCTCCAAGTTTACTAATAGAAGTATCATATCTCCTTTTCTTGCTAATCGCATCAAAGGATTCATCAAAAATAGTGGTTACCTCTACCTGGTTCTTTTTGTCCGTCAGGTATTTGAATAAGTCATTTTCGGAGCACTGCCAGCCTTTCAAAGACTGCTTTATACTATCAAATACTAATTCAAGTGGCAATTTCTCATCTATCCAGTCATCACCTATTTCAGGCTCATGCTGGCTCATATGTTTATCCTGTATATCAACCAAGAGATTCATTAGATCAAGTCCTTCATCTTCTTTATTCCCGAAAAATGGAATCAGAACATGATCAAAAAGGCTCCCTATCTTTTGCCTCAATTTAAACTGACTATCAGCATAGAAAAAGACTTCGTGGGTAATACACTTGGAATCAATCTTAAAATGTGACAATGCAAACCTATTTGCCATTCTTGCAGGATTGTAAATAAAGAATGTATGAAGTTTATTACTTTTTTCTAACAGCCCATCTCTCATTTTAGAGAATGATCGATCCCAAGAGGCATAATAAAATTCACACTCCTTTCCATCTTCTTCCAAAGGTTGTGACATAATATGCAGCAATTGTTTAGAATCAGACTTGATAGCATTGGAAGATTTCTGGTATGTCTTGCCGTTATTCAACAGATCCCACTCCTTCATTGTTTCTTCAGACAAATGAGGGTCTTGCCAACCAGTCGGCATAATCTCAACGCCCAAAAGTTTTAATCGTTTGCTTAAGGCATTTTTTGTTTCTTTTATAAACTTCGGACTCTCGGGTGCAATATTATTGAACCCCATTGATTGAACAAACTGAGAGAATTTCATTGGTCCTTTCTCTGTGTTCAAGCAGTCTTTTTCAAAAAGGTACAAATAGTAATTATAGAAAACGTTGTTGGTCTGGAATGGTATCTTGGATTTGAACTTTATCCTTTCATCAAACCAAGCTGAGCGTAATGCTTTTTGCAATTCGCCTGCTATCTCGCCCAAATATGTTTCTGATAATCTGAGCTTTATATCCTTGTTTTTCTTTGTCACCAAACTTGCAAGATTGCATGTGGCTCGATAAGAATGATCATTCCAATATGGCCAATTCTTACCACGAGATGCCACCTGACAATAATAGTAGATAAGTACACGCGTATCGAGATAAACAAACTTCTTCTTAGAGTTAATAAATTGTTCAAGCTTGGAGGATCTGTATAAGCTTAGAAACATCTCACTAGCACCAATCTTTTCAAGGAAAGGATTGTCCATACATATTTCTCTCAATTCACTTAGGAAGTGTTCCATTGAGTCTGTATTTTTAAGATAACCTTTAATTAGGTTGCAGAATTCACGGAAAACCTGATCTTTCCGCTTTTCATCATCAACACTACCAGAAGTACTATCAATATTTACCTCACAACTCTCTACGTATAGAGACTTCAGCTGCTCAATCAACTTACTTGCATCAGGTATTCTATATGAATCAAGCAAAGAAATAAAAGCCTGATGAAATGCAGCCTCTTCTCTTTTTGACTCAGAGCGCATTTTTTGGAACACAGTCTTCTCATTCTTTGTGAGTCTTAAATATTCCTTGTTTTCTTCATCTACCTCAATACGCTTTTTCTTGAGCAAGAATTTTACTTCCTGTTCAATACTACCTATCTCGTGATCGAATTTCAGTTCAGCAAGTTCTCTAAGTTTTTTCTCCGTTAGTTTTTCCTTCTCATTAAGCAAGAAAATAATCATAGAGCAAATAAGATTACTCTTGATTTCTGATACATTACTACCCTCAGCTAACATACCAAACAGCATCTTACTAGCTTCGTCAATCTCAGTAAACTCGCCAGTATTATCTGCAAAAATATCTTCAAATTGCTTATATTTAGAAAGCTGCAAGCTATCAAAGATACTTAATTCTATGCCACAAGAATGCATAAGGGCTTTCAACTCTTCCTCCTGCTGAATGGCAATTGCTGAAGCACAATACACCTCAATTCTGGCAGGTAGGCTTTCATCTTCCATGATAGTTTTACTTATCTTTGGTAGTAGGATGCCAAGCTGAGTATAGGGGAATTGATGAACCGTAGGCAATACGAAAATATTGCTTCTATGGCGGTTAAAGAGCATAAAGCCCTTTAATTCTTCCGTATATTTCGGGGACATATCAAGCCTTTTGGCCTGACTGTCTGTCAAAAACTGCTCTACTACTTTTCTAAATGTCTCTATTGAAAGGTTCATAAACTAACCTATTCTTTCTGGTATCAACTGACAAATATTGGAAGGATTTAAACGCATCTGATAAAGAGCTACATTTTTTCGCCTTAAAGCGAATTCCATCTTATGACGATTCTCATCTGAACACTTCAAACCAAGATAAATAGCCTTTAAAGGAGGCGCTGTCAATTCTTTATAACGTAACTTATTCGATAAGTCAAAATTGATGACTCTCACCTCATGCTCATATTCCCAAATTGCATTTTTCCAAAGAAATGCCTCGCCAATCGTTAGGCCTCGGGATAAATCAATAGTCTTTTGATATTCAAGCTTTGCCATCCTAGTAAAACTTTTATTTTCAATATCACATTTTACGAATGAATCATCAAGTTCGTATAGAGCACAAAAGCCTGAGTGATACTGAGCATAATGTGCCCACATCAACGGATTGACATCTCGTATATCTTGCTCCTTTTTTACAGATTTCCCATTTTCTCCATCAATCGGAGTTGTCCTAACGAAACACCTCATTCGAAGTTGATTTACAGCATTTAGCATCATACAATACCGCTGTTGAGATAAGAAATCCTTTTCTTCTTTAATTTTTAATTGAAGATATGCAAATAGTACTGTATCCAATGGATCATTAAATTCCTCAGGATGAGCTGTGCTCAAAGTTCCCTCACTGATGTCTTTCAGAGAATGCTCAGAAAACCCTCTAAAACTGAAGAACTGAAATCCTTCATATAACGACAAATCGCCCTTAAAGGCTCTGAATACATATTCATCGACTTTATTTTGAGCCTCTTTGTAGTTATTATTCTTTATCAGTTCCAGCGACCAGTCTCTTAGAAGATCTAACATCTCCTTTGATATTGGGTCACATTCCAGAAGGGAATCATACTTGGTCTGAAAATCATCAAGTGTCATCGTCTACAGAATTCTTAATGGTAAACTTCACAAAGATATAACAACTCCATTTTCTATTTTGTAGTCTTTATATTTCAACAAGTCACATGCTCCCGAAAAATGAAATACTGCATCTTGATGGTCATAGCTATCCGTAAGATTGTTGTTTAATCTTGGCTTTTGCATAAAGATCAAAGAGTTTTCAATGATATCATATTGCAACTTATTTACCAAAGCAAAAGAGTAACATATTACTTCCCCATCCCTAGCCTGTGCAAGAAACTCTTCACGTCGTTTATGATATTTTACCTCTTGAAGTAAATCAGAAGCTTTTCCAATGTAAAACAACTCTTTCAAGTCTACTGAATTAGTCTTTTTGTCAAAAACACAACGATAGATCATATAAACTCCACTTTCTCTTGGTAAAGTATCAACATCACTATCAATTCTATAGCCCTCAAATACTTTTTTATAAGTTGGTAATTTTTTCATTGTTATATTATGTTTTATCCGTTAAACTTATGTAAACACCTGCTCCAACTCCGCCTTAAGCCTCCCATACGAAGACTCCGACAAACAATGCAAATCTTTACCTTCTCCCCCATTCCTTACAGGTATCGCTACATCAAACTTATAAGGCACCGACTTCAATCCGTCGCGTCTTACATTATAACCTTCTCTCTCATCAAACTTCAATATCCCAATATTGTCATCTGCAAAACTGGAGATAAGATGAAGTTCATAAATCCCTTATTCTCCCCCTGTCCTCTATAATTGTATTTCAGATTCAGCAGATAGTCCTTTATCACTTCTTCCTGCTTCTTCTCCTCCTCCACCTATCACTAGTGGCACTTGGCTATTGCATCACTAATAGATTGGCATATTATTGCTATACTTGATTGTTATTATCTTGCTTGTGCAAAATAAGACTATCCCCCCAGAACTCTATCGGTGCGATTCCTGTCGAATGAGTCCTATAAAAAAGACTCAAGGCCAAGGCTGTTGGAGTAATGTTGGCATCCATCTTTTCGTCTGAAGCAATAAAACCACCACCTGCATGAAAAGTATCTCCAGGCGCTAAAAGCTCTATTGAACACATGTGATCAAGTTCACTATCTAACCGATATATGTCATCTATTCCTGTAACTTTGACTAAAACGTCTAATGAAACATTCAAATTTTCTGCAATAATAAGTTTGTTGGGAAAAAGTATCTTCTTACAATTTCTACAAGCATAATCCATAATTCTAGCCTCTACAGAACTCATACGTCGGAGTATATCAACAAAGTTCATGTTACTGTCATCTCGGCCATCTGGAGTACATGATGAAGCGAACAGTCCTGCCCATAGGTCTTGCAGTTCTTCATTGTCAACGTTTGAGCATTCTTCCATAATAGAAAGTCCTACCCGAGCATTGGCAGTAAGATTAATATCTTTCCCATCAAATTCTAATTTACCCTGAGCTTTCTCGAGCGTTTGAAGTATATTCTTTAGCCTCCATAAACGCACCTGATCCTTAACAAGGAAACCCAGTTCTTCCAAGCCTGGCTTAAATACGACTTCAAGGAACGAGGACACACCCTTAATTGAAGCCTTCACGACTTCAAGTCCCGCCTCACCTATAGGCTCTATTCCGAGTAAATCCTTTATTTCCATACAACTCCTTCGCAGATTCTATCACTGGGGCCAGTGATAGCTTTTCTCTTACTTCCTATAAACCATCATTCATTCATAAATCCATGATTCTGGAATATCTGAATAAGTTCATTATCTTTCACTGCATAAGTGCTATTATAAAGATATTCCAGCACTTCTTTCAGCAATGACATTTCTTTCGAAGAGGCCAACTTCTTGAAGTAGTAACTCTTTGGTCACCTGCCCACATGATTTCTGATGGTTAGCACCCCTCATCTGCAAGAGTGTCTGAACAAGATTGGTGTCAGCATAACACTCCGGGATAATGCATGAACAATCAAACTTCATTCTGACACAAGATTATCAAGATTAAAGAATGCGTCAATACCATAGTCGTAGATGCCCCTCATATCTTCTTCAGAAGCCGTCTTTACCTTTGACTCACCATCTTCCTCATATACAAAGAATAAGGATAAAGGAATTTTTTCCTCTTCAAGCACTGATGAAAGCACGTATGGGCTATGCGTAGCTACAAATAATGTGTTTGAACGCTCGTCAAGCGTCTTATCAAGAAGCCACTTCACCAGACTGTCCTGAGTCGGAGGAAAGAGGTTGTTCTCTGGCTCCTCAAGAAAGACTTCGCAATGATCCGTCATCAAATAGCGATCATAAATAGATTCACAATCGTCAGCATCTTGCTTAGAGGTAAACTTAAGAACACGATTGCCTAAATTTCGCTTAAAATATTTCTGAAGAGGGAAAAAGTTTCCATCTCCCAAATCCAGTTTTTCAATGACCGGCTTTGTACGTCCTGTCTTTACAAATAGATTTTGATAGAGGTTTTCTAATAACTCATCGTTCTCCCAGTCACCCTTGATTTTCTTGTCCTTTTCCACCTGATACTGGGTCGTATACAAATAATTAAGATGGACAAAGAGAGGTATCAATGACTGCAGGCCACTAGAGGTATTGGTAAAATCCAACGGACTTGTATGATGCGACTGAACCTTATCCTTCTTTCCGTCCGACTCATAATGATAAGTCACATCAAGATTCAGAATATCAAGATTGTCTGTAGTCGACTGGCGGGCCGTTTCCCAATCCGTCATAAAGGATCGGATATTATTCCGTCCCATACTCACTTCATACCAGTTCGGAATAGCCGCTACAAGATTTCGTTCCGATGGGATATAAGACACCTTAGGCCGCCTATACTCCCAGCGCTGCTCTCTCCAGTCAAAATGGAATTTCTTCTCCGCATGGTCATAAGAGAACTCCATGAAGTCCGTCTCATATTCAATATAAGTATCGGGCTTGATATAGCCATTCAACTTATGAAACTCTACTAATTCCTTGATGAAAGCATCTTCCTGGGCAAACTGCTCATAATTCTGAGTCAGTTCAATACGCTTCTCCACCCAAGTGCAATAGCTTGCCACCTTGAGAACCGTACTCTTTCCCAAAGACTGAGGACCTATAATCACATTGACTTGACCAAATTCAATGTCAACGTCCTTCAGCGCTCCCAAATTCCTTATCTTAAGCCTTCTCATTCCCTATCTTATCTTTATCTCATCTCCCACCTATCGTCGCTATCGCTCCTCGGGGCTACCGCCCCACCTATCACTGGGGCCGGGCCCACTAATAGTCCAGTATTCTTACTCCGCCTCACTTCACCTCATAACTCTCCACAAATCGCAATGCACTGATT
>Ga0247610_10000475_pt1 | contig 56328 bp, 80 predicted proteins | sample 174DNAGHGhighgp2_FD_193483 | JGI IMG/M metagenome (GOLD analysis project Ga0247610, IMG submission 193483) | Sheep rumen microbial communities from Palmerston North, Manawatu-Wanganui, New Zealand - 1742 DNA GHGhigh gp2 | ecosystem: Host-associated > Mammals > Digestive system > Stomach > Rumen...
GAGTCCTTTCTTCGAACCCCAGTTAGCCATACCACCCCAACCATAAGCCAAGATAATACCAGCAGTACCATCATTAAATCCCTCTTGAAGTTCTCCAGCATTGTCGTCAATGTACTTCTCAATCTGGGGCCAGATTGTGTAATGCATGAAGTCAAAAAAGTCTACATCACTCTTCTTTTTCATCTTCTTTCTCCTTACGCATAGCTGCACAGATGAATGCCACCATTGAGCACAACTCTTTCTCAGACACCACCTTATGTTTGAGAGCTGACTGAATGATGTTAAACAGTCTGTGCTGAATACCCTCGTCTGTACCGAAAGCCGACCATCCGCTGTTACCATAGGAACATATTAAAGCAATCTCACCTTTTTTGACTGCCTCCTTGAAGCCGTCATACTTCTCATTGTCCCTTATGTACTGGTTGATTTTCTCCGATACAGCTGGGCCATTCATAAACTCGAAGAATTTCTCTGCTTCTTCAGACACTTTCACTTTCTCTTTTTCTGACATAATGTTTACTCCTTTTTATTTGTCTATATATGATACACTGTCAACTCCGTGATATGGATAGACAGACATATCCTCAACTTTAACTACAACTGGCTGGTCTGGCTCTGCATCCCACAGTCTTCTCCTTATATCTGCCACGTTCATACAGAAGTCATTCTCATATGCCTCGTTGCACTTCTCAAATCCAAGCTCACTGAGCTTGATGATTATTGGTTTAAGTTTCTTCCTCGGCATCTTCTTCCTCTCCAGTCAATGAGTGATAATACTTTTTCAGTTCCTTTTCTTCATCTGCTGTCAGGCCAAAGACCTCAAAGTAAGACCAATGTCTGCATATCTTTACTATAACACCATCCCCGTCATACAGTCTCTCCATGTAATCACCTGCAATATTAGGTGTAAAAAACAGTCCACAGTCTCCTTCTGAATAATTGTGCTTGATGATACTCTTAACACGCTCAAACACTCCCCTTCTTGTTTTATTCGGCATCTTCCTCCTCCTTTTCATCAGGTTTAACCTCGATGTGCTCTGCAACCAGCTCAACCATAGGATATGGTGACGGAACGTACTGTACAGACCTAAGCCTGCCTACAACACGTATCTCCCTGTTTACTTTAAGCTTGTCCCAGTTGACCTCGGCAAGTTTTCCATAAGCCACAACAGTAAATACGCTCTCTTCTTTCAGTATCTCTTCACCTATCCTGTAATATCTGATTACTGACATATCAAAAGATATCTGGTCGTCTGATTTGGCTACAGTTGTTACTGTTCCCTCTATTATAACTGAATTAAGATTGCTTTTCATATACATTTACTCCTGTTTTCCAGTCATCTTCCTCAATAAGACCACCAATACTCTTCAGATGTCTCTTTCTCTTGAGTACCCGCTTATATATTTCTTTATAGCTGTGGTTCTTCAGCCATAACTTACGTGCATAAGCTCTGTTCTCAAAGTATGCTTTCCTGTCCTCTGGTGACATAAGATATACTGATACTGTTGCCTGACATACTCCAAGCTGTCTTGCTATAGCTGTCTGTGTAAGTCCTTGTGCTCTCAGTTCCTTTATTTTGTCCACCTCTTCCTCGGTCAGCTTATCCCTTTTAAGCTTGAACTCGTCTTTGATATGTGCACGCAAAAGCTTAAATGCACCAGTGTCTTTTCTACCTGAACCTTTTCCACCCATTTAATACTCCTCTATATGTACTATATCAATCTCTGGATAACCCACCATATTATTTACACGTCTGAGGTTACCACGTACTTTCACATGTTCACCTATACCATGACCATCAGCATTTCCATAACAGAATACTGGAACTGATGGAACATAACATTCGATTGTAATATAGTCTGTATTTTTCTCTATAATATATCCTACCAAACGTGTCTCGTTCCAGTCAGGACTTTCTTCCTCTTCCTTTTCTTCATCTCCTTTGTCTGGTTCAAGTGATTCTGTGTTCGGTTCACCTTTCAGTCTATCAAGAAGGTAATCATAATTATCAGCAAGCATCCATGGAGCTATGTTCCATATATTTCCTGTCTCACATTCAACCCAGGTTGACCTAATTCCTTTTTTACATGATATAACCTTTCCGCATATCTGTTCAGCCATCCTGATAGGCATACTGATATCACCCATAGCGTCAATGTTAGGAGTGTAATATACCATGCCATTTACCGCTTTCTTTGAGATAACACCACTATCGACCAGTATATTAAGATGCTCATAGTCTATAATCTTCAGCTTATACAGACCGAAGCCATCTTCATTCTTGGCATAAGGTTCTGGTCTATACCTACCATGCTTGATAAGCTCAGCATAGTTTTCTTCCAGCATCCATGGGGATATGTACCAATTTATAGGCTGCTCTTTTCTCCATCCTTGAGCACCCTCAACCTTAGTAAGCTCTAATGTCTCGCCAGCTATTTCAGCCACCATGCTAGAAGGCATACTCGCACTGCCCCACCTGTCCTTGTCTATGACAGGCCAATAGCATAAGTCTCTGTCCTTATACAGGATACCCCTTGTGACAAGTTCATCAAGCTGTGTTTCACTTATGATTGTCTTCCATTCCTTACTTTCCATATAACACCTCTTACTGTGTCAAGTTATCAAGCTCCGTCTGCTGCTCTCTTAGATAGTCACGCTGGGCTATGAGGTCGTCAATGAGTGAGTCAAGCTCCTCTGCTGTCTTAGCAGGCTCGTCAGTGTCTGCGTGGTCATACAGCTCGTGAAGTTTATCAGCTGTTTCGAAGATTGTGGTGTAGCTGTCACGTATCTTGTCACGCACCTCGCCTTTCCATTCGTCTATCATTTCTCCAGGTACTGGGCCTAATGTGTGGCACCAGTCAGGCCATATGCTCATAATGTTTGTCCTCCATATCACACCACTCGTCATAGCAAGCAGGTGACTGGTTTGCATAAGCAATATCAGCGTGGTCGTCTGCCCATGCACGCAGATAGTCTATATATCTGTCCCATTTTCCCTGTCTTGCCTCAACTTCCTCACGGATATCCTTGACCAGGTTTGCGAGCTCTTCATTTGACAAGCCCTTGATGTTCCAGCTGCTCATTTCATATCTCTCCTTTTCCATTTCTTACATTTATTATTTGGTTTAACTCTTTTCAGAAAGAAAAATGAGTCGGTGAGTGGAAAAGTAGCTTTTCTTCTGCATACCCATATATCACCAAGATAAAAAGTATTAGAGAAATATTTGCAGTTGTAGCAACAGTCTATTTCTTTCATCTCATATCTCTCCCTTCCCACACGACCAGCTCTGTCTTCTCAGGGTTCACGAGTGACTCCAGCCATTTATAGCTGTCCCATTCCTTAGCCTTCTCAAGACTGACCTCACGTATCGTGGTGTCGAAGTACACCTCATGTGTCTGTTTATCTCTCACCACGCACGCAAAGGTCTTTTTACCGTCTGATTTCATACATTAAATCTCCTATTCCACTTAGCAAGGGCTTCCTTTTTATTGTCAGCTCTTATTAAGAGTGGATAAACAATACCGCACTTGGTTGCTTTGTTATGAAAAACCCTATAAAGACCTTGTTCAGGAGCAATCTTTTCCATTGTAATACCACAGCCACAGAAAGGGCATGGAACACAGTCTGTCATAAATGTTTCTCCTTATACTCAGGTTTCTTCTCGTCAAGGATAGAGTCAACCATGTCATAAATCTCTGTTGCCTTCATACCTTTCTCGTGTAGCATACCCTTGATTATATTCCTCAGTCTTTTCTTAAGTCCGTCTGTGCTACCGAAAGCCATGAAACCATCGTCACCATATGAACCAAGCAGAGCAACCTCTCCAGCAGCAACACCCAGCTTGAGCATAAGCTTGTCATTTTCAGGAAGTTCATTCAGCTTATCCTGCACTGTCTTGATTGCATTCATGTTCTCCTCAAAGAAGAACTTACAGACTCTGTTAAGTTCAGCCATTCCCTTTTCAGCTCCAAGAGCTTTAAGGTAATCAAGTGCCTCTTTTCCTGTCATCTTATTCCTCCTTAATCAGTTCAGCATACTCGTCATTGACGACTGCCTTGAAATAGTGGTCACAGTATGTACAGTCAAACTCGTCTGTGATATGGTCAAGGAACAGTTTCTTGTTCTTCTTTTCCCATTCCTTTGCACCACAGGCTACATAGTTGCTGTCCTTATCCTCAAAACCCATACCGCAATCACCACAGCGTGTGTGAATATAGACCACATCCTGACCACAGTACTTGTTGAACATATCAATCTGTGGTGACTTTTCCTCGTTCGGAACAGGTTTCTCAATCTTCATAAACCTGACACCACGCATACGTGGAACTTCACCATAGTTCTTCTTTATATATCCAGCAACACTGTTATCCCGTGACACCATGAAAGCACCTAAATCCATCATTTACCTCCTTTCTCAATCTTTGTCTGGGCCACCGCAAGTATGCCGAGTATGTCGTGCACCTTGAACACTTTCTTGCTGATTAAACCCTTGAAGATATTCTCAAGGGACTGGGCTATGTCAGCATCTGTACCTATGATGTATGTATTCCCAGGTGTTGACGCAAGGAATGAAACCTCGTTATCCCTACAGAACGGAGCCACCTTTTCAGTAAGCTGCTTGTCAAGTCTTTCAACATCACTCCTCTTCTTCATTCTTTTCCTCCTGAAACTTTGCACATATTGCAAGTGCCTCAACCATATTTTCGATAGCTGAAACCATCAGCTCACCGAAACCCACACCACTGTCCTCTGCTATGTCGTTCATTTCGTCTGTGAAATGAAGCACAGCATCCCTGACTTTCTTGTTCACTTCTCTGCTGAATTTTTCCTCTGGCATTTTATTCCTCCTCATAAAGTATATCTGATACCACCCTAGTACCAAGTTCCAGTGTCTTTTTCTTATACACTCTTCTTACTTCTATTCTGTCCATCTTGCGTTTCAGTTTCTTAAGTCTACGGAAAGCATTTGTATGGAACACACCTCTGAATGACTTAGCAAAGGTATCACGTATCTCTATGAAACTGCCACTTATCTTGTTCGCCAGCTTTATCTCATATATGTACATTTCAGGTCTCCACGTTATACTTTTTCAGGATTTCGTCAATCTTCTCCTCGCTTACAGCATCACGGAGATTGATTACAACTGTTCCCTTTGTATCAATGAACCTCTCCAGGTTCTCCTTACCCTTGCTCCATTCCTCAGTTCCATAACTGCTTATATACCAGCCCTCTGGGTCTTTGGCACATAACAGGAACGCAAGTATTCTGAAACTTGCAGTGTGTCCCATACCGAACATACACCTCTTCAGATTGAGTGCTCTGTCGGGGTCTTTAACTGGAAGCAGGAAGCTCAGAACCTTGTCGTTCCCATGTCTGTCATAGAAGTAGTGATATATATTCAGGTCTACACGATACCCATTCATTTCCAAAGTCTGAACTAAGCGGACTATGTTCGTCAGTGCCTTGAGAAACTCGCTTGAGTCAGTACCGCAGTGTGCGTTCGGGCAGTAGATAATCTTGACGATTTTTGACTGTTTCCTTACGAACACTTCCTCCACCATATTGTCAGGCAGACCGAGCATGAACCTTGACACGTCAGGATATACGCCCTTTACATCAAACGTGGTATGGCATCTCAGCCTGTCGTTTCCAGTTATCGGCTTCCTAACCTTTAGACGGCCCAGCATACTCTCGTCATACCAGCCACCGAAGTAAGCCTGGAAAGCTGATTCCTGGTTCGGGAAACCATACCACTTGGTGTCCCTGCTTATCTTCTCGTCTGTAGGAGGCTCGCTCTTACCCTGCCAGCATTCCTTGAGCGGAAGCCTAAGCTGTTCCTCGACTTCCCTCACATTCCTGAACTGGCGGAGCTTATACCCGTCTTTTGAATAGAACCTCATTCCTTCTTCTGCTCCTTTCCAATCTTGCACAGAGCCTTTACATATCTGTTCAAGTCCTTGAACTTGTCCAGCTCGTATGCAAGTGTGCGGACATCATCAGTCGGCATTGACTTCAGCAAGCACCACTTCAAGACCTTGCCTGTGTCCTTCTCGAACTTCTCCGCAGTCTTGATTGCAGACAAGCTTCTATAGCTGAATATTGCATTGAGTGCGAACTTGTCAATCAGCTTGCGGTACTCGTCACAGAAGAACAGGAGTTCCTCGTCATCTTCTGCCAGTTTTCTATCGATTTTAGGCTCGTAGTACACTGGTATCACCACAAATCTGTCCAGTGTCGCCATATCCAGCTGGTTTCTTCCCACATATCTGTAGTCTGCACCCGTGCCATATGTGTTTCCAGCCGCAATGACCCTGAAATCCTTATGCTTGCGGATAAACCCGCCTTCCTCGGACTTCATATCGCTCCCAAGTCCCTCTGGGAACACGTGATACCCGTTCGCCAGTGCCGCATTCAGCCTTGTCAGCACCTCTGGAATTGAGGCGTCAACCTCGTCCAGCATGAACACCCCTCCATTCTTGTATGCGTGATAGAACGGTGTCTGGTGATACCGACCCATAGCATCGGTAAACCCGTCAAACTGGGCTGAGTTCGTTATAGCGTCTGACTCGTAGAACTGCTGATTCAAAGCCTTAGCCACCATCTCTGCAAGCACGGACTTTCCACATCCTGCTGGCCCTACCATATACACAGCCTTGCTGTTCGCCACAAAATTCAGCACGGTATCAAAGATTGCAGGTATCTCTTCCTTAATCTCGGACTTGTCTCCACCATTCACCTGAATGAAGACCTTCTTCTCCACTGGCCCATAGGCTTCCTTAATCCACTGGTCAATCTTTGGCCTCAGCTCGCTGATTATACCAGCTCCCTTCTCGTCTACAATCGCCTTGCAGACAAATCTCTGGATAATATCCAGGTGCTGCTCAAACCTTTCAGCAGCGTTGTTGTCAATCATCTGTTTTCCTCCTCGCTTATTATATTTTTCATAGCTTGTGCTCCCACCAAGAAGTCTCAGCTTTACTTAGCAACTTCGCTATATCCACCTTGTCCACAATACCAGACTCAATCAATCCTCTCAGCAGGTTTACTATTTCTTTTTTCAGTTCATCATCATTCTCTGCAAATAAATGCAGAACACCGTCAACAGAACAGATGAAGCTCACACCAGTCTTTTTAATCAGGGGTTTCCATTCGTTCTGTATAAATAGACTCATACAGTCTGCCAGCTTTTTTCTCGCTTTATCCATTTTTACTCCTTAAAATAATGTAAGAATGAAAATACACTTCCCAGTAAAAAATCTTACAGGAACCGTTTCTGCAAGGCTCAGTAGAAAAACGAAAATAGGTTTCTGCAAATTTCGTATGAAGAAATTTTTTGCTTGGGAATTGTTTCTGTTTCCGTATACTTTTACAGACTGACTCTCGGCAAGGTACCAATTTTACGTAATCTGTAGAAATACACTGATACAGGAACGGCTCCCCACGAACGTAACATAATTATGTATTTTAAATTTAGAACCCCTTTTTCCCCTACCAGAAAAAGCAAGGAAAAATCTAGTGTAATGGGGATAAGGGGAATTATTTCTGTTTCTTCTTTTTCTCCTTTTCTACTGTGATGACACTAAACCGTTTTAGTGTTGGAAATTGATACCAACCACCCTGAGTTGCCTCTTATTAGGAGGTTGGTATCCTGTTGGTTAGCAAGCAACCAGTTTGCCACCTGCACCTGGCTTGAGGCTGTAGAACTCAAGAGCCTTGCCGATTACGCCCCAGTCTGACTTTCCAGTTGCCTTGACACATTCCTTCTCCAGCTGGTCAAGTGTCCACCCTGCTTCTGGCTTGAACGGTGGCAGTTTCACTGACTTCTTCTTCTCTGGTTCAGCGAGCAAGTGGTCGAGGAAGTCGTGGTATCCCTCTGGCTGGAGTTCTGGCTTGTCCTCTACATTCTTGATAAGTCTGTACATGAGGATATCCCGCAAGGCGTCCTTAATCTGAATGTTGTAGTTGTCCTTTGCTTTTGCCATTCTGAGAATAATGGCCTCTGCAAGTACCTGGGCAACCTTGACATCATCTGCTGTCATAGGTGCAGTCTGCGTTGCTGACAGCTGTTCCCACAGTTTCTTTTTCTCCTTGAGAATTGCGTCCTTTTTCAGCTTTGCATTTTTGTAGAAGCCTGTCTGTCCCAGCTCGATGGCTGCCTCTGTTTCAGCGTATTCTTTGAATACTTTCAACACTTCTGGGTCGATGGTCATTCCCTCGATGCAACCCATTTTTACAGCTTCGCTGAATTCAGCTATAGCTTTTCCCTTTGCTGCCTGGTCAGCCTTGTACTTGTTCAGCTGCTCCAGCCTTCCGTCAATAACGGTCTGTAATGTTTTCATATTTGCTCCTTTATAGGTCGCTCCCCTACACCATATAAGGCAGAAACGGCAGTTTCTATCCGAAAAAATCTAAACTTTTTTCTCGGCTTGCCTTGTTCGGCTCGGTGGTGTAGGGTAACTATCTACACTATATAAGGCAGAAACGGCGGTTTCTATCCGAAATTTTTACATATTTATAGTTATGGGAATGATAACCCATAGTTATAGAAGGGGGTCTCTGGATGCCGAAATCTGGGCACAGTGGGGGCTGGGAATGTTTTCATCGGATGCAACCCTTCATCCTTAGCTCTAAGGGGTATGAGCCAGAGGTCCCTAATATTAGAACGTAATTATGCATCAGGTCTTGCGAACAACCCGCATAAAGCCCCACCACTGTGGGCAAGACCCTCCGCTGTTATAGTGGCACGTTCATGTATCCACTTATAGGCACACTATGGGTAGCGTGCATAATAATAAATAACCATTACTATTATCCTCCTGTGCGTGCTGAGATTCTTCTATTATATTATAGAAGAGCACTCAAACCCCTCCCTCAACGTGCTTGTGAGAGAGGGTCTTCAATGTTCTAGAAAGTGGTAACTCTTTTTGTGAGCTTCTTAATCCAGTGGCAGAGATTTTTTGCATTCATTTCAACACCATTTTCCTTGAAGTCATAAGCATGGATTATACCTGTAGTAACATCAAGAACTTCTAACCGACCATTATTAACTGTAATTTCGTAATTCATATTTTTCTCCTTTATTTATATATTTTAATAATACTGCTTGAGTACCTTTATGGCTTTATTAAAGCCGTTCATACCGAAGCTCTTAATAAAGACGTTGTATCCCAAGATGTCACTCTTATGATACAAAACCACTCTGTATGAGTAGTATGCCTTATGGAACATAAGGACATGATTCTTCTTACAGCTCACATAAAGTTTCTGACCTTGATAAAGTCTCTTAATTTTCTTGATTAATTCTTCCATATTATTCCTCCTTAAATGATACACCATCTATATAATAGGTAAGGGTATCAATATCCATCATACTCAGTTTCTTTCCCTGCATAACCTTGCCTATGGCCTCAAGGAGCATACCGCATTCCTTGTCCGCTTCCTGAACTGCTGCTCCATTGATTCTGTCAATAAGCTTAGGTTCTTTTGATGAGCTGTAGCAAGCGGTAAGATAAACTCTATGCCATATCTCTGCTATATGCTTTATCTTATCTGAGATAATCTGTACTGCTGGATAATTATTTGCAACTTCACCTACTATAAATTCATAATTTTTCATATTAAACTCCTTATTTTTGTTTTAATAAATTGCCCCCTCTTGCAAGGGGGCTCAGCCATTATCTATTCAGTACATCTGCTACTGAATATCCACGCTTCCTCTCCTTGAGGAGCATGTCCAATGTACCGTAGATTTCCATAAGAGAGCTCATATCCCTTATGTCCACCTCTTTCTTGAAATTCATTCCATATGTTACGAAAGCATAGTAGAAGAACTCCTTCATAAGCTCAAAAGCCTTGGTCCTGCTGTATGGAGCAACTTTGTTCCTATTAAGAGCCAGCATTATTGTTCCATAAGGTTGCTTGAATGCCTTATAGCAGTCAACCAAGTGTTCCCAAATCATGCAGTCATTGACCCATTCATTCTCCATTGAACCTATGCGGTTATCAAGAATGTTGAATCTTTCCTGTTTTCCTGATTTAAGATATCTTGTTCTGTCTGGGTCTACATACTTGAACTTGGTGGTCCACCCCATTGTGTACCATCCATCTGCTCTTTTTGTAAACTTTGAGAAGATATCCTCATCTCCTTCGTAGTTGTACACTACACAATCTGAAACCTTGATGAGCTTGTAAGTCCACCAAGCCTCTTCTTCACCGAGCTGAACTCTAAACAGATGCTCTATCATCTCATACTTTTTCTGAGATGAAAGGTGCATATCTGCTTCCAGCTTTTTCTTAGCTGAAAAGTAGATGATGTGCTTCACCTTTGCCACAGCTCTCTTAAGTGTGAGATGTACAAAGCCACCCTCGTTGTAGTGAGCTCTCAGCATGAACACCTGCGATATGCACAAGTCCATCATACTCTTCTTTGAGTACTCACCATCTGCGTCCAATCCCTGGAGGAACCAAGGATTCTTCACTACTTCACCTGTTGACCATACTGTCAGCAGGGCTTTGCGTACTGTGTTGTACGCACCAATAGTCATTTCTCTAGACATATTGGCCTCCTTGTTTTTGTTATCCGCCTCATACGAGGCAGACGTGATAACGCAATAACCCTTCTCTAAACTGTCTTTTTATAGTTACCCCCTCCCTCGTATGAGGAGAGAGGGCTTACTTATTAACAATACCAATACTCAAAGAGTTCTATTCTTTCTTTGAGTTCCATTATCTCACGACCCTTATAAATCAAATCACCTATTGTATTGATTGGCTCATCAAATAGGTTCTTAATATCCAATGCGAGCTTATCAGCATCTGCATACATGTCAGAAGCATAATCATCAAGGTCATCCTCTGTCGGTCCTTCCCATTCAAGATAGCCCTCATAGAACTTCCTAATCTTTTCCATTGCATAATAGAAATTGTACTTTGTTTCATCAAATTCATGCTGCTTCATAATCAAAACTCCTTAATAAAATCTTTAATTGTTTCCCAAATGTTCCAGCTATGGGCTCTCAACGAGCCAACCATCTCTGCCACGAATAAGCTTCCGAAGAAGCAAATTCCCCAAATAACGCCAATAGCGTACCAATTACTTGTAGGTGTCATCATAGACAACCTCCTTGCTTTTTGTTACTCATTCATACGAATGAGCAGAGGCTACGTTTTAGTGTTCTCAGCGTATATGCCTCACTAAACCCCTCATACTCGTCCTCACGCACCATATCCAATTCTCTCCCAGTAAATAATTACTGAATCCATACTAGGGAAATCCTGAAATTCCTTCCCCTAAAAAATCTGGACCGAATATTCATTTCTGTAATTATCTGCTGTATCTATTGCCACTTGACAAAATACAGCCACTGTTGTTTAATAAGTACATAGGAGGTCGCTGAAGGGGACCGCCTCGATAAAGGAGACCGATATGGTTGACGCAAAGAAACTTGATAAAGTCTACAATGCCCTTGTTGTGGGCATGGCTATTGACGATGCCTATATTTATGCTGGGCTTACTCCTGATGAGATTGCCGAGGTGAGCGTGAGCACACAGCTTCAGGCAAGATGGAGCGAGGTTCAGAAGAGCCACGAGTTCTTCCTGCTGGGAAAGCTGGGAGAGGTGATTGAGAAACAGGCGAGGATGGGCAAGGAGAACGCCATCACCTGGAGCCTTGAGCACATGTATGCCAGATACGGCGGCAAGGGTCAGGGCGGCGGAGATGTCCACATCCATATGAATGATGACGACCCTGGAGACTATGATACTGTGGAGATACACAGGAAAAAGACTGAATAAATGTTCCAGATGAGTCTTTTCCGCCATCAGCAGGCGGTAATCAATTCAATCAGGAGATATCCTGACATCCCGTATGTGTTCCTCATCGGCGGTTACGGCTGCGGAAAGTCGGCTACCGATGTGGCACTGTGCCTCTATCTGTATGAGTCATACCACGACTCACCTGAGCCTGTGACCGTAGGGATATTCGGTGTTACGATAAAGCTTCTCAAGCAGACTGTTGTTGCCGACCTTGAGAGGGCGTTCGAGAGGGGCGGGATTGCCTACAAGGACAACTCACAGGCTGGAACCATAAAGGCTGGGAATGTGACCTTCGTATACCTGGCCATGCAGAATCCTGACGACATCTACGCATTCAACTTCCACTGTGCCATATGTGACGAGATAGATGAGGTGCCTGCCGAGAAGGTGATGCCCATCGTGACAGCTATACAGGAACGTTGCCGTAAGACTATGCCCGCAGGACACCACATGCCGTCACGTCCTCCGTTCATATGCTTCACGACCACCGCACAGGGTCTCGGAGGAACATACCAGCTCCTGAAGCACCTTGAGAAGAGGGACCTTCCATATATAAAGATAAGAGGACGTACAGCTGACAACACATCGATAGACCCTCAGCAGCTTGAGCTCCTCATGGGACTGTATGACGGTGATGAGAGACGTGCCTTCCTGGAGGGAGAGTTCGTGAACCTCAGCACTGGACGTGTTTACCCTGTATTCGACATGTCCAAGCACCGCATAAATCCGATTCCATTGATGCCTGGCGAGCATGTGTTTGTGGGTCAGGACTTCAACGCTGGCTATAATGCAGCTGTAATCTGCATAGTCAGGGGAAATATCATCTATGCTGTACGGGAGGAGAGGTGGGATTATGTCGGGGACGCTGCCGTGAGGCTCCGTGAGATGTTCCCTGACAGCCAGATAACCTTCATACCTGACGCTTCAGGAAAGGAGATTATGTCAGGATTCGCAGACGAGTTCTCAAGAAACAACATAGATATACACTGGAACAACGTGAATCCGTCAATAACTGAGCGTATAACTGCGGTGAATAATGCATTCAGGTATGGGCAGCTCTTCATATTTGACGGTCTTGAGAGCCTGTTACTTGGTCTTGAGACACGTGACTTCGATGACATGGGCAAACCCCGCAAGGGAAAAGGCCCGAAGGCACTTGACCATCACTGTGACGCTTTCGAGTATGCTGTATGGCATATAATACATACTATAACTGGATACGACAGACTGCTTGACAAGATTGCGGCAGTACATCATAATAGATATACATACGGAGGATGGGATGATTGACAGACCTAGTCTATTGGAGACACCTAACCTTGCCAATAAGAGCACATTCATAGAGTCACCCGTTCCTGGCGAGTCAGTCGATGACTGCTATGCATGGGACAGCCTTATAAGAGGCGACTATGACGGTACCGACCTTGCTGAATGGGAGAACGGAAAACAGATACAGGAGACACTTCCTGCCGCACAGTGGGATGCGATGATTCACGACATCACCGCCTTGAGCTATCAGCTGTCGCAGGTGTGCAACTCACTGTGGGAGGAGATGTACTGCATCATACACGGTGCACAGGCAGGCATGTCTCAGGAGGCAATCACACAGCTCCTGTCTGGTGCACAGACCTTCACAAACAAGACAATAAGCTTCGATGATAACACTCTTCAGAATATCGCATCTCTGGACACAGCACAGACACTTAAAAACAAGACAATAAGTTTCGATGACAATACTCTTCAGAATGTAGCATCACTCAACACCGCACAGACACTTAAAAACAAGACAATAGACAAGAAGGACAACATTATAAAGTGCTCTGCCACCGTGATAAGCACCACACCATACACACTCACTCCGACAAAGGAGATGAACTGCATAATAGATGTGGCTTCGGGTGTCATCACTCTCGGTTCAGGACCTTATCAGGGCTATGAGCTGCCGATTCTCGCCAAGCAGGACTGCACCGTGTCATATATCGGAGCAGGCGGTTCCACATCAGACAACCTGACAGCAAACCAGGTGACATCATACATATGGAACGGTTCGGCATGGATTCAGAACGGCGTGTCTATAAAGCCTATCTTTATCAGCACAAGCGGCTCGGTTGCCCCTACAAGCGAGGCCAACTACGTCATTGACACCACATCCGTCACACTCACAGTGCAGAACGGCGTGTATGTGGGCCAGAAGGTATGGGTTACATCCAATGCCACAGGTTCACAGATGTGGTACACAGGAATCAATGGAAGCACACTCATAGGAATCCAGAACGGTGAGATTGCCCGTATGACATGGAACGGTACATACTGGTTCTGTGAGATTATAGCTATTATAACAGGAAAAGATGCACAGGGTAATGCATTCACATACGGAGGAGGGGTGGGAATAAATGTCAACCCAGCTCTTAAGTCCATACAGACCGTGACAGCAAATAACACCACCCTCGATGCCACAAATGCATACAAGTTCATTATAAACATAAATGACCCGACACCTGGCATTTCGCTCGGTTCAGGAGCATTCATCTTCCAGGAGATTGAGATTCTGAGCTTATGTGCGACAGACTGTGCTATGTCTTATACAAGCCTGCTCGGAGCCGCATCCACAGACTATCTGCGTGCAGCACGGACAAACAAGTACACATGGACAGGAAGCTACTGGTTCTGCTCAAGCTGTCCAGTTGCAATCGGTGACGTATGGAAGCAGTATCCTGACACAGATGAGCCAGCTCACCTCTATGGTGGTCAGTGGCAGCTTCATGGTTATGGTGGTGCTTATGAAAGAGGACAGGGTACTTGGACAATGGGCTTTACAGCTAAAATAACTGGTCATTTCACAAATGCCACTACTTTTATTGCTGACAGCACTATTCCTGCCGCTCTTGATGTAAATGGGAACAACCGTATTGCAGTAGGAGGAACTGGAACATCACGTATTGTAACTGCTATAAGTGGTACTACTGTGACTGTTGAAGATGTTGGCAATGTTTGGGCTTCTGCTACTTACATTGTTGTTCTTATGCCTGAAAGACTACCTAATATTGTAGGTTACTTGTATGTAGATGATGTTAATAATGGTACAGGTGCAATAAGAACCTATGATAATCAAGGATATGGACCCGCTGGTGGATATGTTGCAACTACAAGACATACAGCCTTTGACTTTAATGCAAGCAGAACAACTGGAACAGGTAATGGGGTGTATAAAGACAATGCTCACGTACAACCTAACACAATAGTCACTTTGTATTGGATACGTACAGCTTAAAGGAGAAATAAATGAGTGCTATAATCGTAGCTGGGAATGAGATAATTCCTGACACACTTACGGTCACAGTTGATGGGACCGAGATAACAGCAAAGGACTTCCAGAAGGTCCTGCTCAATATAAACCAGGCTTCTGCGACAGCATCAGTAGCTGACGGCACCGACCTGATGCAGAAGATGGAGATAATCAACAAGAACGCCAATGCCTGTGATGTCTCCTTCACTGGTAAGGGAGGGGCCACCGTCAAGAACCTGAAGCAGAACCAGAGCATGCGGCTCTCATGGACAGGCAGCTACTGGTACGTGACCTTCGGAGGCCTTCTCTCAGGAGTCGCTAATGACGGCACACCGTTCAACTACACCACCGAGGTGACACTTGATGAGGCACCTGTGAACACCGTTTACAGCACAACCGAGCAGGATACAGGTATGACCTGGATAGATGGGAAGAAGATTTATAGGCTTACAATAAAAGGAACACCCTCTAAAAGTGTTGGTACTAATAGGGATATGTGGACTCTTAAAACATCTGTATCTGATATAGCTGCTATTATAAAGGGATATGGTTATTACATAGCTTATAGAAATACAACTATGCGTATTTCAGTTATTCCTGGTGCTTCTTTTTCTGATGATTCAGGAAGAACTCCTACTGAGGAAAGTATAATTGCCTGGTACCCAGCTACAAATGAAGTTGGTATGTCCCTTGAAACGTTTAATGGCTTTTTTACGAGTGTAACAGAAGCAGCATTTACCGTAGAATATACAAAGACCACTGATTAAAGGAGGAGGGAGATATGAGCGAACTATATGTAGATGGTAAGAAGGTGGTGGGAAGTACTCCTATTCAGTCAATAACAACATTACAAAATGGTTACACAGGAACAGTCGTTTGGGTTGTTACTAATGGTATATGTACAGTTACTACTTATGGTATATACACTACTTCTTCCTTTACAACTTCAGTTCCTATCTGTGATGGTTTACCTAAAGCTAAAATTACTGTTATACAGGATGTAATAGCCCAGGTTGTTCCATCTGTTGATTTTAATCATCTTTATATAAATGAAGCAAGCACAACACTTATGGGGAGAAGTTCTGCTAACAAAACTATGTGGTCTTCATTAACGTATCCTGTGGCAGATGATTGGCACGAATAAGGAGTTAATTATGTCAGAAACAGCAGATACACTTGAACAGAGAATTATGAAGTCTAATCTCAGTGATGATAAGATTGAGCTTATAAAGAGGCTCAATCAGCAGGTGATAGTATATACATATAAGCCATATGAACCAGCAATCTATGGACAGTGGGAGTTCACATGCTAGATTATAAAGTTGCCTATTTCGCAGGTGTTGATGTCGCATTCAACAACCGCATAACAAAGCTTATGAAGGTGTCTTACAGCAAGACCCTGGATATTCAGTACGGCATATATAATGACGGTCCGTACAAAGGGTCGCTCACAATCAACTGCAAGGCATCCTACGGGATAAAGGACTATATCATAGATGCTCTTGCATTCCCGTATAGGACTTCCCATGGCAAGGTGCACGGTGGCTTCGAGAAGGAGATAATTCACTGGCTTCCTATAATCATGCAGACACTTGCTATCTTTGATAGGCAGTATCATTGGTCAGAGCACGGCATAATCTTAGCTGGACGCTCAAAGGGTGCTGCCGAGGCTATGTTTCTTATCGAACATCTTGCACCCTTGGCAAAGATACATTCTTGCTTTGCCTGTGAGCCTCCCAAGATATGTGACAGCAGGTATGCCGAGTATATCAATGGCTGCTTTGCAGTGCCTTTATTTATAACATGTTACAGGAATGATATAGTTCCAGGAGTTCCTTTCTGGTTCGAGCATCCGAACCGTGTGATTCAGGTAGGAGAGAGGAAGCTTGGTCTTTCTATAAAGGACCACACCTACTCCACCACACACGAGGATATATGGTATAACTTGAAGGAGGAAATATGAAACTGAAAGAAATTCTTTCCAATCCAGTGGTCACTGTATTCATGTGGCTGCTCATGGCTGCATGCGTGCTTGCGACATTCACACATGCTGTAGAGGCAGGGGATACTCCGCAGATGGCTGTGGTCATCCTTATGTTTGCTGATGCCATCTTCTTATTCTTGAAGTACAGGAAGTGACATCATGCTTATAATCCTTGCTGTCCTCGGCTCGACAGGGCTATTCACATTCATACAGTTTTTAATCACTCATCACGATAAGAAGAAAGGTGTCCTTGCTGAGATTAGGAAGGACATCAAGGAGCTTAAGCAGTTCAATAAGGATGAGCGTCTAGACCTCCTGCGGATACAGCTTATGACCCTCACACATATACATCCTGAGAATGTGATGGAGATTATGGAAGTTGCGGAGGAGTATTTTATGAAACACAACGGCAACTGGTACATGTCAAGTCTCTTCAAGGAATATCTTGAGAAGCAGGGCATGGATGTACCGCTGTGGATGAAGGATATGAAATGACACCAGCTGAATTTTTCGTTAAATATCAGAGAGAAATGATTGACTATGACAAGGCATTCGGAGCACAGTGCGTTGATGTGTTCCGACAGTATTGCAGGGATGTCATAGGATGCCCTCATACTGGGTCAGTTGAGGGAGCCAAGGATTTATGGTTCAGATTCATCGACAATGATGAGAAGAAGTATTTCAACAGATTCAACGCTTTGCAGGCAAAATACGGAGATGTCCTCATCGAGGACGGAACTCCTTCAAATAAATGGGGGCATGTGTCCATTGTTGTCACACCATTGCCTGACAAAGAACAAGCCTTAGTTTTTCAGCAGAATGGATTAAACCAGAAAGGTGGCGAGTTTGCCATAAGAAATATAAAGAATGCCCTTGGTGTTCTGAGGAAAAAGCCATGAGAGCAGATAAAGCATTATTAGGGGACAAAGTAGGAGACTACGACTGTGCCAAGGCAGCAGGTATATTCCTTCTTATCGTCTGTGCAATAGGGTTCTTCATGCAGCTCCCTGGATGGGAGACAATGATGTATGGCGGAGGCGGAATGATTCTGGGAAAGTGTATTCGTGAGAATACATAAATAATTTCATTTTTTCTCCTGCCTGACATAGAAATATGTCAGGCTCTTTACAAAAACTATGACTTGGTATAAGGTGTAGATATGGGAAAGAAGGTTACAAACAACTACTTTGATGATGTTTTAGATATAATCAAAGACAAGGGAAAGAAAAAAACCCTTGCTGGAGATGAATATATAATTCAGATGCCTGCTTCAGCTGTTGAGGAAGTGTCTATCTGTGCTTATGAAAATGTCAAGGCAAACTATATAAAGAAATATGGCGGCGTGCATAATATGAAAGAGGCACGCAAGGACGTAGGAATCAAGCTCTCAAAAATGCTTGGAGATGCTTATGACCTTGCCACAGGCACATTCAATCCGAATGCAGGCCCTTCTAACCCTATCAACAGAGTAGGAACCCTTTTTGACCCGTCAGTTTATTCTCATTCACATATTCCAGTGATGATTGGACCGTATGACGGTTCTTCGATATACGGGCAGGGCGGACTTCCTGCCTCCATCATCGACAAGAAATCACGTGGTATGGTTGAACAGGGAGCTACATTCAAACCTTTCGACAAGTTCTGGACAACAGAGAAGATAGACCAGCTTGAAGCTGCTGCCTGCATTACTGGATTCAATGACAAGGTTTCAGATGCTGCATGTGACAGTTATATCTATGGCGGTTCAATACTGTATCCAGTGTTTGATGTTGACAGACCATCACGGATGAGAGCTGACCTTTATAGTCAGTCACTTGAGAAGGGATGCATCAAGAGATGGGTTTCTGTTGACCGATGGAACGTTGTCTTCGTTCCTTCTTTCTTTATCACCGCAAAGGACTATTTAAGACCTACAACAATATATGTTCCTCAGACAGGACTTACACTCAATACAACACGTGTCGCTATGATTCGTCCTAAGCCGCTTCCATATTGGGTTATGCTCTATAACCTCGGATGGGCACCATCGGACTTCGCAGGCTGGGCACGTGCATTCTTCGGCTATGATATTCTGTGTCAGAGTGTATCTGTAATGGCTCAGCAGATGTCCCTGCTTCTCTACAGACTTCCTCTCGATGGACTGAATGCGACAATCGGACCAGAAAGAGTTGAGAAGCTTATGCGTATCAATGAGCAGAAAATGGCAGAGTGGTCTTCCCTCTCACCTAAAGCAGTCAACATGATTGGTGAGGTTGAAGTAGTCAACAGGACATATTCAGGATTCCAGGACTTTGTTGGTGTTACCAAGAGCAATTTAGCGTCTCAGTGCGAGGTTCCTGAGCCAGTTCTGTGGCATACGCCGAATAAAGGGTTCTCGGACAATACGACAGAATCTCTGTTGAAGCAGTCGGAATCAATGCAGATGTGCCAGAAGCACCTTGAGCGTACTATGAAACCTTGCACAGACGCACTTATAGCACACGTGTTCGGCACAGACTCCGAGGAGTGGAAGAACCGTGATACTATCAAGATGACCTTCAATAAGCCGATGGTCAGCACAGAGAAGGACATGGCGGAATCTGGAGCAAGGTTTGCTGCTTCTGTCGCAAGCTTCTGTCAGGCAGGACTTCCAGCAGATATTGCACTCAAGCTTACAGGACAGTTCTTCCCAAGTGTCAAGATGGATGATGAGCTTATTAAACAGGCACATGATAATTATAATCCGCAGGCTAAGGGTAATAATGTAGGTGTGCAGAGTATAAACACAGGACATTTCACTAAACCTCAGAAAGCTACGGTGAGGTCACTGAAATGACTTTACAAAGAGGCAGAAAAGGTATAGGATGAAGATATGTTAGGTGATATGGCAATCAAAGACCTTACTCCTGAAAGTGAAAACATCGGGGGTAGACTGGTCAAGAATATGCGTATATGCGGAAGTGGCATATACAAATACAGCATCAAGGAGGCACCTCTGCTCGGACTGGCTCCAGTGCCAGACGAGTACAAGGGTCTTGACGTCATAAACGTCTACAGACCACCAGAGGTCCTTGAGAAATATAAAGACTACTTCGCCCGTGTTCCTATAATAACAGGGCATCACATCAGGATAGACAGAGACAATGCGAAGCGTTACTCAGTAGGTATGATTGGTGATACTGTCCGCACCGAGATTGACGAGTCAGATGGTGAGTTGTATTTGTACACAACAGGTACGATTATCACTGGAGATGGCGTAGAAGCCTATGAGGACCTTGGTCAACTGTCAGTCGGATATGACCCAGTGATTGTATGGGAAAGCGGTGAACATAATGGTGAGAAATACCATGCTGTTCTGAAGGAGTTTAGAGATGTCAACCACGTGTTGATATGCAAAACGGCAAGAGGCGGTCCACAATGTATGGTTATGGACAGTCTCGAATCTCCGTTGGAGAAGCTGATAATTAATGGAGGAAACAGAATGAGCTTTTTTTCTAAAATTTTTGGAAGAAAACTTGTGGGTGATGAAGCCGTTGCTGTAACACTGATTCAGTCTATGGCAGCAGGAGCCGACCCATCTGTGCAGGTTCCTAAAATCAAGAAGATTGTAGGTGACTCCAACAAGGAGTTCACTGAGTATCTTGATGACCTCGTTGCAGGTAAAGACTGCGATGATGCCGAGCTCAGAACCAAAGCTTGCAAGGTAGTGGAAGATTACTACGTTGAGAAGATGTGCGGTGACAAGTGCGGTGACGAGGACAAGAAACCTGAAGACAAAAAGCCTGCTGGTGACGAGGACAAAAAGCCCGAAGACAAGAAACCAGAGGATAAGAAGCCAGAAGATAAAAAACCTGCTGGCGATGAAGGCAAGCCTTGTGAGAAGTGCGGAAAGTCCCCCTGCGAATGCGGCGATGAGGACAAGAAGCCTGAAGACAAGAAGCCTGCTGGAGACGAGGACAAGAAACCTGAGGAAGACAAGAAACAGGCGGGAGACGAGCTTGTAGAAGAGGTCTTTAAGAAGGTTCTTGCTAAACTTGATGAGAAGGAAGCTGTCAAGAAGACACAGGACCTTGACCTTGGTATGCCTATGCCAGGTGATTCAAAGCCTGTTGATGACAAGCTTGCGTCAAGCGATGATATTCTTGCACTTATAAGAGGATAAGACTATGGCAAACGTACAGTATAATATGGGGCCATTCCCCCCAACAAGTTTCAAAGGCGGAGCTGCGGTAAATGGCGTTCCAGTCTTTGTTGACAAGATGCCCCTCACACTCGGCGGTATCGCTGGTGAGGACCTGCATTTCGGAAGAGTAGTTTCCATCGACCCATCAACACCTGGCGGAAGACGGGAGTTCGTTGAAGGATGTCCTGCTGGAAACGTAATCAAAGGTATCGTAATCATTAATCCTGCTATCATGCGTGCCGACCCAGGTATGAATGACTACTACTTCGCTGGAAGACCAGCTACAGTGGCAGTATTCGGTATCGTTGAGATTTCTGAGTATGATATCACACAGAGTGTTCCTGTGGAGGGTTCAACCGTATGGGCAAACAACACCAACGGTCTGCTCGCATTCAACGATGGAACAGATATCTCAGCTTCTGGTTATACCAAGCTTAACGCTTATGTATATGAGACATTCGACCCGAATGGAGCAAAGATTTTCTTCAATGTTCCTTTCATAGTTACTCAGACAGCTGAAACAGTGACACAGGTTGCTACTCCTGCTGCTACACCTGGTGCAGGTGCAGTTGCTTCTGGTACTAAGGTTTCCCTTGCAACAACCACAGCTGGTGCTACAATCCATTACACCATAGACGGAACAGCTCCTACAATGAGCTCACCTGTTTATGATGGAACAGAGATTGAGATTACAGCCCCAGTGACCATCAAGGCTATTGCAGTTAAAGAGGGTATGGCAGGAAGTGCACTGCTTACAGCAGCTTACACAATTTCTGCTTAATGGAGGACAGACATGAGTATCAAATTCGGAAAACAGTTTGCAGGAATGCAGAAGAAAATTGAGAATGTTATCGACAGCGACAAAGGCCTTGCAAAAGCAATGGCTGGATGCGACCTGGCAGTAGGTCTTTCCTCTGAACCAGAGTTCGGTGTACCAGCTCATGCAGCAAGCTCAGCTATGTATCTCGGTGATTCCGCATACATGGGTGACAAGCATACAAGCGAGTCCGTAGAGGCTATGCTTAAGGTCGATAAGGAGAAGGTGCAGATTAGACCTAAGTACAATCCAATCACAGGCAAGTTCGATATGGACTTTATGCTTGCAGGAGACGAGGGATTTGACCCACTTGCAGGTCAGCTTTTCTCACCTTGGAACATTGCTTATCTCTCAAGAGTATGGAAGAGACCACTTTCCTACTCCAGAGCACAGGAGATGGTAAGAAAAGAGCACGCTGGAAATAATCCGTTTGCTGAAATTTTCACACTGTTCCTTGAGGACTATGCAGGATGGGGAGTAATCGGCCAGACTGGTGAGTTCCAGAACAACATGACAAACGATGTAAACGTAAAGAACGGTATGCTGTCTGCTCCTATCATCAACATGATGGGAACCTACTCCCTCACTCTTGAGGAGAAGGCACGCAAGACATGGGGAGCTGCACAGGATTCTCCTCTTGCACGCAAGCAGCAGTATCTGAACTTCGTAATGGATATGATGGATGCAAACCTCATCTATTACGGAAACCCAGACACAAACACAACTGGTCTGCTCACAATTAATCCAGTGACCAACTGGACAGTAGGAAAGTCAATGAAAGAGCTCTTCACTGGTGCATCTACAACCAGAGGTTCTGATGCATACAGACTTATTGCAGCAGCACTCAATGACTTCCTGACATCAGCAGATAATAAGTATGACCACGTGAAAGTAGCTATGTCTCCAGAGGCATACAACTACCTCACATCAATGCCATACAGTGATGTTTACGATGCTACTACAGCAATGCAGACATTCGCTAAAGCTTATCTTGCAGGTAAGGGACCGAACGGCGGAACACCTACCGTTGAGTTTGTTGCAGACCCTATGCTGAAAGCAAACAGCATCTTCAACCCAAATAGCTTCGACTATATGGTAATCACCGCTCCTGAAATCGGTGCAGGCCCAGATGACGAGAAGCAGCCTACAAACTTCTATGCTACATGTCTTGACAAGTTTGTATTCCCAGTTATTCCTGGTATGTACAACGAGCAGTACAAGACACTCAGAAGAGTTGCAGGTATCATCGCTCCTATCCCACAGGCAGTTAAAGTATACGCTGGCTTCGGAGTACAGAGCTGATTAATTCCCCCGCCTTGTGCGGGGGTATTCCTTTTGGAGGTAGACTATGTATTGGATTAAAAGTACAAACGATATTCCTTATAATATGGGAGGTCATCTGATTCCAAGAATGAGGACACCGAATAATTCCTATCTTGAGATTGACGAGGATGGATATAAGAAGCTCAAAGGCATTCCTGTATTCAATGCCCTTGTCAAGAGCGGTGGAATCGTTGTGTTCACAAAGAGACCATCTGACATTCAGGACCCACCTGATGTAGTCAAGCAGCATCAGAGAAACCTTGAGGCAAAGAACAGTCAGCTTACTGATGAGGTCGAGGAACTCAAGAGGCAGCTTGCTGCAAAGGATAATGAGCTCAAGGCAAAAGACAGAGAGCTCAAGAAAGTAGGGAAGAAAGGTTCCAAGGAATAATATAGGAGGCGGACTGTGACTATCATTTTTGATGAATTTAAGTTCAAGCATAAATTTATTAATCTCACTCAGGCACAGTTCGACAACGCTTGGAGTATTGTTGAGGTGCAGTTCTCTGGCGTCAATAAGCTTTGGGGCTTTCTGCCTCCACTCGAAGCTGACGCCAAAAGGGAGCTGTGCTTCAACTATCTTATAGCATGGATGCTCACAAACTTGTATCCAGGTCAGACATCTGGCGTGTCAAGTGCGGGAGCCATGCCGCTGTCTAGTAAGAAAGCAGGACCTATATTCATCAAGTATAGGGATGGAGTAAGACAGCAGGGAGCAGGTGTCCTTGAATCACTCACCACAAATGAGTTCGGGATGCAGGCTCTTATGATGATTCAGTGTGCACCAGAGTGCTACATGTTCTTTGCGTGAGGTCTTATGGGCGGAGTATATGGAGATTTCGTAGGCAACTTTATGGAGTTGCAGAAACCTGTTGATGTATGGACAAAGACAGATGAATCTGACAGACGCACCATAATGGCAGTAATTATTCCTACTTTCGGCTCGGTTCTTACACACAGGGCTTTCGGGCAGGGAAACACCGCAGTAGACAGAGAGAATGACCTTGACATCTACGTAAGTGATATGTTTGAGGGGAAGATTGCAGAGGGCGACTTTGTGACCAACCCAATAACGGGTGAGCTTATGCGTGTCAAGAGAAGGATTCCCTTTGAGCTTGCAGCAGGTTACTCAATCTATAAGCTCCAGTACATCTCAGGTAATAACTATACCCAGGATGAAGGACTTACCGTGAACGAGGGACGCTATGATTAACATGACAACACTCAGGAGCATCCTGAAAAGAATATACGGGGTTGATGATAAATATCTGATTCCCCTTAATGAGAGTTGGTTTGTGCCAACGATGGATGATAACGACAAGACTGGAACCTGGATAGGTTATAAGGTCCTCAATAAGGTACGGTATGCCCGTGCGGGACAGAGCAATGGGAATATGTGTGTCGAGGAACGGATAACATTCAGGCTTACTTTTGTCGGAGCAAATGCCGAGGAACTTGCAGACCAGACGATGCTCTGGGAGAACAGGTCCGATGTGACTGATGCTTTTACTGATATCGGTAATGCGGAAATCAACTATGATAACAGGAGTATCTATACATATCCTGTTAGGAATAAGGGTCTGAACGATAAGCTATGTTGGATTGTTGACATGAAGTGTCAGACCGTTTATACTGAAGACATGAATAAAGGTGGATGGTTCCCTAAGAGCCAGCAGCCTTCGTCATGGGTTTAATTTAATGGAGGGTTACTATGACTTTTTCCAATGACTATATCACCAGCTTTGCTCAGGAGAACGTGAGCTTCATCACTCGTGTAATCAGGCAGAAAGCTATCGGTGATAACTACTGGAAAGTTATGATATTTGTAGAGGATGACAGATTTGTTACCTCTACTGCATGGGATGTTGTTCCAGGTGCCTCTTACAGCTATGAGACAACCGATGAGCCGCCACAGACAGTCACAATAACACCGAAGGCAATAACAGTCACTCTTTCTGACTATGCTATTACCACAACAGGTATTCTCAACAGTTGGCTGACATGTCTGTACTCCAATGGATTCACAGGAGACTGTATCCTTGTGACATGCGGTGAATCAGCTGAGACAACTGCACACAAGATTGAGGCTATGAAAGCTGCTTATGAGGTTATGAAACCATATGCCTATCATAAGACAGCCTGCATTGGAGCAACTGGTCTTGATTCTGAACTTATTCAGGCACTTTCACTCAAGGCAAATGCTACCTACGATGACAAGATGCTCTCATCTCTGCCATATGTACAGTATACAATCACAGCTTATGCTGGGACTGACAAGGCTTCACAGAAAGCCGCTATTGAAGCAAATGCTGATTACATCAACTGTACAACTGGAGATGCGGATGCATTCATGGCAGTGCACGCAGATGCTTCCAAGAACGCTGCTCTCTTCTCACTTGGTATTGCACTCGGCTATGTCAATGGAACTGGACTCCGTGTAGGAAACTCACTTGAGATGACTAAGACTGGTAATATCAGTCCTTCTGGTCTTAACGGTGAGTATATGCCACGTATGTACAGAGAAGCTTTTGAGGAACTCAATATCCAGACATTCAAGCCAGTTGGAGACAACACAGGTTATGTAGCAGGATATGGAGAGAAATCCCTCAAGGGTGAGGATGTGGTAGCAAGATGGGTTGTAGGTTACATCACCTATATGACCAAAGTCAAGATTGCTCAGCTCCTCACTACACCTAACTTCAGGAAGACAGAGCTCAACTACAAGAGAATTGTCTTTATTATGAGTGATATCGTAAACACATTCGCACTGGAGAACGGCGGATGCCTTGCAGGAGTGAACATCACAGCTCCTTCCTACAACCAGCTTCCACCTGCTCAGAATGATACTATCATCATTGAGGATGCCTGGAGTGCAACCTTCATGGGTGTTGTTCATCAGGTAGATATCACAGGAAATCTTTATATAGGAGAGTAATATGAGCCAGCCGATTATCAGAGGTATTCAGGCCGTAGGTGCAGTAGATATTTTCTATACCTATAATGGCCCAGGAAACGTTCTTACAGCTCCTCATATTCAGGGTGTAAGTGACGTAGTTGCCGACAACATCCCAGTAGCAGGTTTCCGTCTTGATGGCGAGTTCCTGCGTGCTATGCAGCAGATTGCTTCTTCTGCAACCATTCCTATCCTTGGTGGTGGCGGTGTATCCCTCACCAACAACAACCGTACAGGTACACTTTCCCTTACTTGTACCAAGGTATCAACACCAGTATCTTCTGGTGAGATGTACTCTGGTCAGGGAATCGGTCCTATCGGTGATGACAAGGTATATGATATGGTTCTTCTTGCCCAGCTTCAGCAGGGTCAGGAAGGTGGCGATGCTTATGGAGCAACCGTAAAAGTAGTGTTCAAGTTCTCAGGAAAAGAGACAACCGTTACATTCGATGGCTGTACAATCGCTTCTGTTGACCCACTGGGTCTTGCAGGAAACGATGCTGTTACCTACAATGTGACACTCAATTACCTGAACTGGACATGCAAATATTCTAACTAATCGTAAAGGGAGGCAGACATGATTTACGATGCAAAAGAGAATGACAGAATCTTCAACAGATTCGCAGAGGGAAGGAGCTTTCTTGATGGTGTAACTATTGAGATTGTGAATGGGGAGAATGAGCTGGATGCACGGACACTTCTTAGGGCACAGGAAGCAGAGGCTAATGTAGATAACACAATGGCTCTTGCGGCTTCCTTTATTAAAGGCAAAGAAGTTCGGTTCTTCGATGCTGATAAGAAAGTAATCCATAGTTTCATTTATAATGGTGGAGACCTTGCAGAGAAATTTGCAGGTAAGCCATATCTCCTTGACCTTCTTCTTAAAATGTCTTTCGGGTTACTCGTAAAAAAATTGACTCCGCCTTCAGCAGACTCAGAAAACTGAGGGCGGATGTAGGGATTTATTCTGTCGCTGAGACTCCTGAACAGGAGGCAAAGCGTGTGGAAGAAGAGATTTCTATGGCCCAGGGAGCTGGTGATATCAGCCAGCTCCTTTCTATTATTACTGAAACAGCATCACTTACAGTTAGTGATTTTATAAGTAAAACCATAGGACCGCTTAAGATGCTGTACTACTTATACATAGATAAATTCCATATGTGCCCGACAGACCTGGATGAACTTGTTGATGGCCTCTTGTATCTTGACGTAAAGGAGTATATACTTAAGAAAAATAGGAACAAGGGTAAAAAATGAGTTCTAAGTATTCTGTTTTTTCTGGTCAAGATGATTTTACACTTATCCCATTCAGACAAAGCAACAACAATCTTTTTGATAAAGCAGTAAATAAAATTATTTTTACTGGCGGATATGCTTCTGAAAGAAAAGTAAAAACCTTTTTCAAGAATAAAATAGATAAGTTTTCTTCTATCTATACAAATGTGGATAAGGAGCTTATTACTTTAGCTGTATACGATGCTTACCTTCATAAACCGGATGGAAGTACTGTACAAGAAGAAGATATCCGTAAGCAACTTGACCTTTATATAAACACATACAGTATAGATAACTATTCTTTACTTGACCTCGTTAAGAAAAAGAGTGAGGAACAAGGAAAAACAGAAGTAAAAATAACTACTCATCCTTTCATAGAAGAAAAGAAAGATAGTGTCTTCAGTTTTTCTTCTATGAAAGATAAATTTGTTAAGACAGTATCTCCTTTGCGAGGTTTTTTCAGAAATCCAGATAAATTAGCTGAAAATATTTATAGCACTGATACCAATGATGATAGAAGTAAGCACAAGCAGGTGCTTGCGGCTTTCTTTTATGATGTCGTTGATAAGGGAAAATATTATTATGCTTCTAATAAGGGTGTCTTTGAGAAAGATGTAGCTTATGTACTTAATCAGTATTTCAGTGACAATAAATTATTCAGTGATAAGACAGAAGCTAAAATAACTGGAAGAGAAGCAGTCAGAGTTTTTTACAGTCTTCTTGATAAGTACAATGTTGTTTATAAGCCACAGATAAACAGTCTTAAACGGGAGTTGTCATCTCCTTTTTCGTTTGGACCTAAGCAGAAAGGATTCGCACAGGAACAAGGGTACAAGAAATATACATCTGGAGAACAGGTAAGAAACAGGTTCTTGCAAGCTTCTAATATAGCATTAGGCATAAAGAAAGCTGCCGTAGATTGGACAAGACAAACAAAAGAAGCTCTTTTTACTTCTATAAAAAACACAGGTATTTATGAGGGCGGAGAGCTTAGTATTGACTTTGCCAATAAGCAGGAACGACACGAAGCATATCTTGATGTAAAGAAAAAACAAGTAGTCAATGAAGCTGTTGCATACATTAAGAACACCCCCTGGTATAAAGAAGATAAAACAGGAAAAGTTATCTTTGATGCTTTTGGTGTACAAAGACTTGTTTCAAATACTTTCTTGCTTAAGAATATAGAAAAAGGCTTTGAAAAGCAGGAAGTAAAGAAGAATAGAATATACGCTGCGGTGGTTCAAGATGCTTTTGGTAACAGAGTTGTAAAGACGTATATCTATGATGAAGAAGGAAAGCTTACAGGAGTACAGGAGTTTGGTAAGCAGAAAAAGAAAAAGAAGCTTTTTGCTCCATTAAGAAAAACCGTATATGATTCATTCTTTCCTTCTGAGAAGAATGAAGAAGTTGAAGATGAGGATAGATACTATTCAAGACAGCATAAAGGTTTCTTTTATAGAAATGAAAAGGACCACCTTTACTACTTTGAAGATGAGCAAGGAAATATTTCAGAAGTCCCAGGTATCACACATCATATTGCTCACTTTGTAGGCGGTGCTTATGATGAGCCATACTCTGAGACAAACTTAGTAGGAAAGAAGAAAGGTAAGGCAGAGTTCTTTTCATCTGAGGCACAGGTTAATGGAACAGCTATTCATGCATTAGTTAATAAATACTACAGAACTGGTAGGATGCTTCCCACAACTAGTGCTGAAAAAAAGAAAGAAAATGTAGAGCAGGCTCTTTATATAATAGCTGAACTAGAAAAAAGATACCCAAAGAAAGATGGCTGGGAGATAAATACAGAGAATCTTATTAACTCTCCTATATGGAAGAACAAAGCTGCTTCTGCTGCTGAACGTTTTGCTACAAGTATAGATATTCTAGTTATAAATAAAAGGACACACATAGCTGATTTTCTTGATATAAAAACTGGTAACTTAAAAAGTCTTCAGAATAAACGTAAGGTACAATATCAGTTAAGTGCTGAAGCCTATTTTTATTTAACTGAATTTAATAAATATACTAAGCAGGAAGACCGTCTTGCTCTTGGCAATCTTCGTTCTATATCTCTTAATAAGAAAAACAAATTTATACCTAAAGTAGTTGTAAAAGAGTACCCTTTCGTTGGTGAGAAAGAACTTGAAAGGTTGTTTTCTGCTGAATTTAAAAACAAAGAAGCTGGTGCAGCATTTAAACGGGAGAAGGTATTCCATAACCTTGACATCAATCCAACATTAATCAAAGACGTCAATCCTTTTGCTGTAAAGACAGCACGTGAGTTGTTTCCAGGAGCTAAGCCTCTTCTAGGAAAGAGTGTTTATAAACGTAAGATGGTGTCTCTTGACTTGGAGACAACAGGAACAAGCAGGGATAAGTATGAAATACAGTCTTTCTCATATGCTATCTTTGATGTGGATGAAGAGACACAGAAAGCATATCCGAATAAGATAAGTGAGAGTTTCTTTTTAGTATCAGATGAGTCATATTTAAGCCAAGAAGCACAGAATGTCCACCACATCACTAATGCCCGTGTCTTGGAGATGATGCCTAATGCAAGGAAGATAACTTCTGCTGATATAGAAAACTTTATGGAATTGGCTGAAGGTGGTGTTCTTACTGGTCATAACATACTTAACTTCGACCTTCCTGTATTACGTATGAATTATATACGTGTACTGTTTGAAGAAGGTAATACTGGAAAACAGGTAGCAAGTAAGTTACGTGAGTTTGACAGGAAGATAGCCGCTTCTTCTATCTTTGATACATTCAGCTTTTATCGTGCTGCTCCTATACCAAAGCAGATGTCTGAGATATTGGCTTCATATAATAAATATGACGAAAGTATCCGTGGTTTTTATGAAGGTCTTAAGAATAGCGAAATATTTCAAGCATATAATAAAAGATATTTTCATTTAGACTTTGACCCAAGTAAACTTCACTCAAGTACTTATGATATGCTCCTTTCAGCTGTCATAGCAGTTGAAGCATTGTTTGGTAGGCATCCTGATAAAAGTATACGTAATCGAGCATCAGCTATATTAAAACAGTTATTCAAAAATCCACTGACATTATTAGAAATAGCTAATAACGGAGATGCTTTTTCTTTATTCCAGACAAATCCTGCTTTTATATTAAATGAACCAGAAATATCTTTACGTACAGGTATAAAATATTTTACATCTGAACAGGTTACGTCTGGTCTTATTACAGATGAGCTTATTAAAGAGGCAACTACAAAGTATTCCCCCGCTTTGTTTACAAATCCTGTTCGTATAGCAGAGTATAATGGGTATCTTTTCTTCTATAATAAAGATATACTGGATAATGAATTTCCTGGAAACTTATCAGATAAAGAATTGGGAGAAATTCTTTACAGGTATATGCTGGAAGATAAAAATGGAGCAGGAAGTATCAATAAACGCTTGCTCCAAGTTGGTGTATATGATATTATTAATTTACGGAGTATAAACATGGCATCTATTACAGATAGCAGAGACAGTGCTGATGTATTAAAAGAAATACTTACAGCATTGCAAACAGGTGAGGCAAATCTTTTTACAAGGACAGCAACTGTAAAGGGTGTTCTTGATGAAATTCTTGAAAAGTCTGGTAAATTAACTCAGACACAGCGTGACCTTGCTGCCAATCTGTTTATGCATGATGCTCTTACTGCTACAAACCTTGAGGACTTTGACTTAGCTCAGGCACAAGTTCTTAAGATGTATACAAGCCCTAGGACAAGAAAAAAAGTATCTGAGAAACTAGCTGCTGTAAGAGAAAGAAGATTCTTTAATCCAGAAACAAGAAGTGACAGACTGTATGAAGCACTTAGAAAAAGTAAGGCACCGTTGTCCTTATATACATCTTTCAATACAGAAGAGTTTATGGGCAGCAATGCTTCTTTTAATAAGCTCCTTTCTTCTATAAATAAGGGTGGTCAGCTGAACACAATACTTGCTTCCAATGGACTTGCTTTGAATGAAAATGACTGGAAAAAAGTTATATCAACCGACAATCCACTTTCTTTACTTGAAGATAAAGCCCTCCTTAACGAGCTTGGAGAAAGACATGATACAAATAGAACAAAAGCTATAAAGCAGCTTCAGAAAAAATATAATCTGTCAGACAATGCTGTTACTACACTAAATGAGTATGCTAAAGTAAAGCACCCTCTTGAGGATTTTAATGATAAGCTGGAAGAAATAGGTAGCTCTGCCCAAGATGCAGCAGAAAAGCTTAACTCAGTATTACATGGTTTATCTGGTATAGGTAGTGTTCCTATATATGACCCAGAACAGTTACTTCATGCAGGATATAGACAGATAGGAGGTATACATACATCCCTTAAGGGCCTTGTACCTAACTTCCTTAATACGTCTGTGACTAAGCTCCTTACTGGAAGCGTACAGGATTATGAGTATGCTTGGCAAAGACCAAAACAGTTTATAACTCTTGCTAAACCTCTTTTAGGTGTAGGTGCTTCAGTCATTGGTGGTGCTATGGGTGGTCCTGCTGGTGCTATGGTTGGCTCACAGATAGGTCTTGGTACTGGAGCATGGATTACACAGCTCATAGGAACAAGGTTTGAAAGAACCATTAATGAAGCAGGTTTGTTCTTCTCGTCACGGTTTAATAAGATGGGTGCTCTATTAACACCAGCTATATATGCTCTCAACCTGTTCACAAAGGCACTCAAGATTGCATCAGTTCCTCTACTTGCTGGTCTTGGTTCAGGTCTTTATATGTACAAACGTGCCCTCAATAATATGGGAACACTCGATACTCCATTATACAACCTAACTGGTATCAATTATGGAATGGGGTATAACCAGTTCTCAAGACTTGACTACACCTTCGGAATGAGACGGGGTACCACTAACAGCATCATAGAGGGTGTCGAGTTTGCAAAGCAGGGTCTTCTCTCCCTCGGAAGATATGATAAGAACAAGCTTATATCATCAGCTCTTCTCGGTATCTTCAATGAAGCTTATATGAATCCTGGTGACGGTGCCTCAAACTATGCTTCTATGACCAGCAAGCTGTATGAGAATTACCAGAACTCAAAGAACAAAGGTCGGTTCATGTATCTGCTCAACGAGTATAATCCTGAACTTGCAAAGCAGTTGCAGATACGTACTGAATATGAGAGCTTCCTTGCATCAGACAGAGGTGCACCATACAGAAATAGAAGATACTATTACAATGACATCAACAGAGACCAGAGAAATGAGTTCCGAGCTATAACAGGAATACAGTCATCATTCGGTGAGAGTATACAGAACTCCTTTATGAAGATTGCGGCAGCACTCTATAACTGGAAAGGCTTTGACTTTATGAACAGATATACTTCGGTAATAGGAAATGCCGCAGATGCTTTTGCAGGTGGTGACATCAACGGAGGATTCAAGATTATTGGAGATGGTATCATTGACTTCATTGATAACCTTGGTAAGACATGGGCTGAAGTCAAGGAGAAACTTGGTATGTCAGACCTAAAAGATACTATCCTCACATACGGAAAAATAATCTATCACGAAATTAAGCTCAAGCTTATAGACCTTGGACTCTTTGTAACAGATATATTCGGAAAGATTAAGGACCCAGCAAAAGGATTCTTTATGATGTTATATGAACAGTTCAAAAAGTTGTTTGACTTTGTTGGAAGTATTCGCCTTGACATAGATATGAAAAGGGTTCTTAAAGGAGATGTAGGTGGATTCCAGTTTAAGGTTGGTTATGGTTCACAAGAAAATCCCTCTTATTCTCACGAAGACACATGGCAAAAAATGGAAGCTTATGGTAAAGAAGCATGGACTTTTGGAACACATGGAGCAGAAGACCGTTTATGGAAAGCATATGGAATAGACCCAGTACAATTCTATAAAGACCCAAGCATAAGAAATAATGAAACTTTCAGATATATGGAAAACTCATTTAAAGAGATTGCTTATGTTCTTGAAGCTATGAAGCGTGCAGGATATGATATAAATTCTGTACAAGATTTGGATACGTTCCTTACTAATGCTCAAGTAGACAGTCCATTTAATTATCTCAATACAGATATAGTAAAATCTGTTGCATGGAAATTAGGTATTGAACCAGCTTCATCAAAACTTTCTTTGTTTGAGGATGCCTTAAGTAGTGTTCTCTCTTCTCTTGGAGTCAAAGACCCTGCATCAGTAATCCAAAACAAGCTTGAGGAAGCTAAAGAGAAAGAGTCAAAGCTAATCATAGAGCTTAAGAACCAGGATGGACGTACCGAGTCTAAGGAGATTATCCTTGGTCAGCAGACAGGTATAGTTGAGGTTTTCGGGCCGAACTGGAAATTCGGAGTCAGATAGGAGATTGTTATGGGATGGATAGCTAATGCTGGTAATGCAGTAAAAGCTGGATTAGGTAAGGTCGGAGGAGCACTTCAGAAAGCTGGTACCAACTTTATGGACCTTGCTAATAATACAAGGACAAAGATAGTTGATGCCAATGCTGCTGCCAAGGAAGCGGCAGAGAAAGCCAATCTTCAGGAAGCTCTCAAGAAGAAGATGGATGATATCAGTAATCATGTGGTATCTACCGATGAGACTGAATTTGAGAGTATGGTCTATTCCTATCTTGACACAGTGAACACGGAGCCTCTAGTACACTGGGGAGTTATTGCGGCAAGCGGTGCTGCTACAGGAAGCAAGCGGTTCAATGTGTTCACAGCCACTGATTATCTTGTGGGAGCAATTCCTGGAGCACAGAAGCTCAAGAATAACAAGGCGGTTGAGATTCTTAACTACATACTCAAGATAACTATGGACCCCAACCTTGAGGGAATCCCTATAGGAACGGCACAGATAAGTGTGACAAGAGATGTGGACATCTCCGAGTCCTGCTTCATTGTTCCTGAGTTTAATAACAAGGAATACAGGGCAGACAATGCTGTTCCAAGACTCAGGGAATGGTCTATATCAGGATATCTATCTACACTTAGTTCTTTCGCAGACTATGGACTCATCATCAAACCGACCATCGTGGTGCAGATGAAGCTCCTTGATACCTATGCCAAGTCACGGAGACCGCTTTGGTTCAAGACAAGCAACGGAACATTCTACCGTGTTCAAATAAAGCATATGCAGATTACACAGGACCCCACAATGATGAATGGTGCCAAGATAGACCTTGTCCTTAAAGAGTATTATCCGTTTGTCATTTCCTCGACTATGAGAGCTTCCTCGACTGCTGTAGAGACTGATGCAGGTGTAAGGAGGAATTACTTATGAGCAGATTCTTCAGATATACAGAGACAGACAGGAATCTTCCTGACAGCTTTAACAAGACAATAACTGTAGGTGGCAAGACAATCTTATTTGAATTTATATGGCCTTCTTACATAGAGGAGGAGTTGCATAACATTGACCTTGCCGTATACTCAAGGATGACAGGGCAGGGTCTTGATGACGGTACGCAGATATATGATTATTTTACTTACTGGACAGATGTTGCTGTATATCTTACTACACATACATCAGAGGAATGGATTGCTGACTCTACAAAAGCAAAACCAGTTATACTCTTGCAGCTTCCAGAAGAGCAGAGAGATACATGGATTGAGGAACAGCTTGCTTTTTACATAGATTGCCTTGATATGTATAACTTTTATAATGAACTGCTGGTATGGGAAATCCGTATAACTTACCGTGGTTATACTCTTTCCAATGCTGTGAATCTAGGCGGTTGGACAGACTTTCCTGATGGAACATTTGCTTTCCGTTTTGCTTCAGACACAAAGGAACGTATAGGTCGTGAGGACCTTCCTTATCTCAATATCTTCTTCGAGGTGTATGATGAGTGAAGAAGTTGAATGGAGCAAGGTGCTCTTTGACAGGATAATCGGTGTCAAGCTTATAGCGAACAGACGTGATAAAGGAGAATATGACAAGACTGCTGGTGGCTACGATACTGAAGTTAATGAGTATGAGATAAACATACCTGCTGTTGAGCACGGCGGACTTAAGCCAGATATTACTTTCAGTGCATCACTTCTTCCAGGTGAGATGTTCCATGAGGTGACGCTGACTCTTAAGAATTATAAGATGCCTTTTGATATCAGACAGTATACACGTATGGAGATAACTGCTGGATACAGGAAGCAGAATAATGATGGTGTGCAGTTTGATGAGGTGCTCATAAGGAGATTCCCTATAGAAATTTTCTACAGCTATAACCTTACTCCAGCACCTGACAGTGTAACAGTGTTCAAGGGTGTGATAGTAAGTTCATTCACTGACAACAGCATAGAGGATTATTTCTCTATGAATAATGACTATGAACTTGTTTTCTATAGAGATGTCACAGTAGATGAATATATACAGCTTGTTGTTCAGCTGATAAATACAAAAGGATATAACATAGCAGTAAAGGACAACATACCTGATGAGGCTAAGAATCTTGTTATGAATACAGGACCAGATGGAAATGACATGTATGGAAAAACATTCAAGTTCTCCTCTGTTCCTGATATCATACGGTCAATAGTATCCATGCTTGAGGCAGCTTATGACAATCTTGGAAAGAAGGGTTCATTCAATGTGCATATAAGTGACGGTATCCTTGTCATATTCTGTACAGATGGGTTTTATACAACTGATGAACCTGTTGTGGAGCTGGACTGTATATCTTCTGCTGTATTGAATGCAGGTATTATGAATGTGACTGCTCCTTGGTACCCTCCTCTCATCCCAGGAGGTATCATACACGTTGAGAGAACATATATTGACGGCTCTGACCTTCCTAATGTCATTGACGTAGATGAACTCATGGGTATAGACAATCTATACAGGGTCCTCACAATGGAGATTGATTTTTCATCAATCGGCGGTATGAACAGTATGAAGATAACATCCATACCGTTGAGATATGCTGAAAACAGTCAGGTTGATGGGGGAAAAGAAGCACAGAAGGAATATGAATATAAGTTCAATGTTGTTCAGAAAGAAGCTCAGAAGATAATTGACCAGATAAAAGAGAACACAGACAGTACAGATGTCAAAGCCATACCTCTTACAAAGCTTGAGGTAGGTGAAAAGACAGAGGAAGAAAACCCAGTATTTCAGTGGGCTATGTCAAATAAGAGCCTGTTCAGTGACCTGAAGGTTTCTTCCGTTATGGAAGCAGACCGTCTTATAGGAGATGTGTGCATAAAAGATATTTATAAATCTTTTCCTGCTCTCGTTGTTGCGGACATCAAGCCAGCTTCGTATAGCATAGAAAGCCAGCTTATACTTGGTGACGCACCGATACCTTCATATGATTCCCAATGGTTATGGCCTATTGTTTATGCAGCTACTTATAAGATGTACCTTGACGCCAAGAAGAACGGAACTGGTGGGGAGGTTCCTGATTACCTCAATCCTTTCGCACTCAATAAGAAGACAAGCGGTGTTGTCATAGCAGGCAAGCAGGTGGCTTATCCGCAGAACATTAAGACATGGAATGATGTAAAGGCATTCAAGGATTTATATAAGGAAGCCGCCAAACTGTCAAATCTCAGTCAGAGTATGTCAAAAGTTCTTAACAACATAGGTGACATACTCAATATAATGCCGTAAGGAGATGTTATGAACGAAGCTTTTGATAAGATGATTGAGATACAGACAATCAATAATGACACACGGAAAGGAAGGGAGCTTGCTCTATATAATCTTATTGATGTAGGTACTATCACTTCTGTTGCTGGTAACAGATGCTGTGTCCAGTCATACAGAGTTATGGACGGAAGGAACATTGTATATGACAGTCTGGAGTTGTGCTATCCAGGAGGTATGGGAAGTGTCAATCCTGAAGGTATGCCATGTATTGTTCTGTTTCCACCAGAGACAACAAATCTGAAGGACAAGACCATCTCGGTTTTACGACCTTATTTCTCTATGATGGGAGGCAAGGTAATACCTATAACTGTTGACGGTGACTGCAAGGTTAATGCTGGTCCTCTGTTCGATGGTTCCTTCTGCTTCTCAAGTGACCTGTTCAATGTACGCATGGCAGAAGATGCCGTGACAATAAGTATAGGTAATGGTAGCATACTTTCATTAAAGGGAGATGCAAATAGCTTGTCATTATCTATGTTCAGCAATACAGTACGGTTCTACTATGACAATCAAGCAAAGCAGTCTGCCTATATGATTCTCAACAACGGTGTGCCGAGTTACTATGAGTTCCATTCATATACAAAGCACTGGATTGGTCATAATGGATATAAGAACTTCAAGGATGTCCAGTATAATATACTTGGATATGTTGAGGTAGACTTCAACTTTGTAGAATACTATATAAATACAGAACGGTGGCTTTATATACATGATAGCAACGGTACAGAACTGTGCTCAATAGGAATAGACAATGCGGGGCAAATATATGTGTCCACCAATGATAAGATTACCGTTGAGGCAAAGGGTGATGTGGAGGTAAACCGTAATGGCACAAAGCTTGAGGTGAAGAATGGCAAGGTTGTTGTCACTGGAGACCTTGAGGTTTCAGGTAAGACAACAATAACAGGTATGAAGACTGATGTTCAGAATTTCTTTGACGGTCTCACAAGTGCTCTCAACAGTATGTTCACTATAGGTTCTCCTGCAACACATCAGACTGACGGAGGATTCAAGAGCAACATAGCTCAACTCAGGAGCAAGCTTTAATGGGTGCAGTTCTTACCAAGATGACCAATGACTTCATAGCAGAGTTCACGCTTATGAATAACCAGGTATATCCTTATACACCTGATGCTGTCAAAACATGTGTGTCTGTATATGTTACAAACAATATAGCTCAGTCTTTTACTGTTGATTCATCAGTTACAATAAAGTTTGATGATGGTCTTGGGACAGTATATCCATATATATTCACACCTGTTCTTCCTAATGGTCCTGTTGTAATTCCTGCTGCAACAGTAAATCCTGGACCAACTCCACAAGACCCTCCTGAGATAATACCTGTATCCGTGTCTCTATTTTTTGAGACTTCTTATGTAGGTACTGTTACAGTAACACCAAGTGACCACGGAGGTATATATCAGAATGATGTCCTTGTTACATCTCTTGGCGTGCAGAATATGGGTTCCATTGATGGAGAGAATGAGATGCTCTATTATTTCACTTGCCGAATGACTGAGATAATAGCTGAGAATATAAAGAGTGCCAACTTTGTAGACCAAGACCGAGGCGAAGAGAATCCTGGCTATGGACCTATGGTTATTGATTTCAGTACAATACAATCAGCGATAGATTATGGTTTTACAAATATGCTTCAGATGCAGGAGCATCCCAGCACAAGTAACCTTCCGATAACAGCAACACTGAGCAGGGTAAGGGGTGGCGGTCCTGGTCCATTTTATCTTGACATGATTGTAGGGGATTTCTTTTATAAAGCAGTCAACGACTATACTTACATATACCAGCTTGAATATGATGGTAAGGATGCAGATACCCTTTGTGATGAGCTCAATGCTCTAAGTTCTCAGGGTCCGCCGTATGTAACTGCTGACCAGGCTACAATAATGGGTGCACAGATGATGGCTGGTCTTATTGACTCATACTGCAATGGTGCATTATAATAGGAGTAGATATGAAAGATGTAATGCTTATAACTTATGACGGCCTGCTTGACCTCGAGATTGAGGACGGGTTCCCTGAGCTTCTTCCCAGCAACATTGACAACAATGACCAGAGAGCTTGTGTGTCTGCATATATGGCAAAGGGTACTGTCCCAGGAGCACCTGATATAGGTGTTGACTGGTCTCAGCTTCTGATGGGAAAGGAGAATCTTATTAATATAGATAATGACGTGAAGAGGTCTATCGAAAAGAACGGAGGTACCTATGGTGTCGAGGCACTTACGTACTACCCATTGTATGACTTCAATGAAGTGGCACAGGCGATGTCCATAAACGTGGTGAAATTAAGGGAGGATATGAATGTTACAGCTTGACGGAAGGAATTATAATATTCAGTCACCGAAGGATATAGCTACAGATATGGTGAACTATATCAACACATACTGTGCATCCAACGGTATAAAAAACAGGAAGGACGAGACAATATTCATAGATATGAACTGGAGCAATCCTCTCTATGTTATCATATTCGGAATAGCTTACGTCATAAGTCTTGTTCAGAAGGTCATGTATAATGTGGCATGTGGATTCAGTATTCCTAATGCATCTGAAAGACAGCTCCTCAATCTTGCACAGATTGCCAATGTCCAGAGACGTTCCCCTAAGAAGACTACTATCAGATGTACGGTGCTCAACGGCAGAAATGCTCCTCTTACATTGAGTAACAGTTCACCTTCCACCACATGTACTGTACAGGTCGAGGGTGAGGATGTCATCTTCAGGCCAGCCTGGGATGTGACTATACCAGCAGGAGAGAGCTCACTTGTAGTGCTCATATCTGATAACGGAGGAATATATCCTGTTGAGCAGGATGATGTGCTTGAGTTCTATAATGATACCGTTCTAATAAATAACATAACTATACAGCACGATGATGCTGTAGTAGGAACTGAGGAAGAAACACTGGTGTCAATGCGTGAGAGGATGCAGTCAAGAAGGGCACAGACATCACGTATAGATGCTCTTATAGAGGGGCTTGAGGACCTTGAGGGTGTAAACAAGGCTAAGTTCTTCTTCAACTATAGTCCAGAGAACAGTTCAATCGTGCATGGCATAACCGTTCCTCCAAGGATGGGACTTCTCATCATACAGGGTTCAAGTACAGATGTTGCGAAGACATTCTATGCATATATGTCATGTGAGACAACAGACTGTTCTTCAGTATATCCTGATAGAGCTGTGACAACTACATTCACTACAAAAGCAGGACAGACAATCCCTGTATACTATCTTATGCCAGTTCAGGAACCAGTATATATAAAGGTATACGTCAAGGGAGAGTTGCAGACTGATGTTGAGAACAGCTTGAAGCTTGTCTGTGCTTCTGCTGCACAGAACCTTGGTATAAATGACTCTCTCACAAGCTCAGATGTTATAAAACTTATACAGGAAAGACTTCCTGATTTACTGTTTGACGGTGTGGAGCTGTCCAAGGATGGAGTTGATTATTCTTATGTGGTGAATACAAGTGACCTTGATGGTCTGCTCACCACCAATTATGCTAATGTGTCTGTGGAGGTTTCAGCATGACATTACCAAGCATACCGTTTTTGTGGAAACAGTTCAATGGACCTCAGATTGTAGGAATTACTAAAGGTATCTTCGGTTTTATAAAGCACAGGTTTGACAGCTGGATGTCATACTTCTGGGATTTCAGTGTATATACAATGAACTCTGAGCACCTTAATACAACTGGTGCTCTTGTCTCATTTGCAAGACCTATCATAACAACTCTTCCGAGCAATTACTTCAGATTCACTACAATGGACACCACTCCTACTGGATATGGTTTTGATGATGGTGTTCTATCAGAGATACATCCAGAGGAGCTTACAAACTATGTCGGACCTATTCCTACAGAGATGTATAGACAACTCCTTATAGCGTTCACACGTGACGAGTATACATTCCTGTCATTGCAGATGCTTGATGATATCATGTATACACTCCGTGAGGCATATGGTACTGAGAGTGAGCCTTATACTATAACATGGGTAGACAGAAATGATGTCCCTGAGCTGAGACATGTAGGTGACTTGATTATAAATATAGGAAGAAGAGGAATGTGGAGACAGACTGAACTTATCTACCAGAGTCTGGTGGGACTACGTAACAACGTATTCACACCAGAACCAGTAATCTATTTTGATGTCACCCTTCCTGATTAACTCCTTCCTTGAACTTATCTTCCTGTGATGGGTCGATAGTGAGGATAAGATTGAGAAGACGTCCCTGGTGATTTATCTCGTCCTGCCTTATCTCCTCGAAGATATCCTTGTACTGCGGAATCTCCTTGATAAGTTCCTCATAAAGATTAGTAGCACCCAGTTCATCCATAAGTGCTCCCCTAAGCATCTGAATAGCAGATGCATTGATGTTTTCAGCAGCTACATTAGACTGTAATAATCCCATATTAACCTCCTGTTACTACACCAGATGTAAGATATTTAACTATCTGACCCATAGAACTGCTCTCGAATATCTGCTCTCTATTCACGTGATTGCCTGGATAATCAAGAGGCCTCTTAGGGTAGTACCCGTGTGTTATGACACCTATTATATCATCAAACATGACTATTGTATAGCACATCATATCAGTACCAACTCTTCTAAGCCAAGCTCTCTGGCCAGGTCTCCAGCTTATCTTGTTCTTAGGGCGGATGGCATAGTGCTCACGCTTGAACTCAATCCACATAGGTATTCCGTCAATAATTGCAAAGAGGTCTGGGATACCTTTTCCAGTCATACCAGACTCTATACGCTGTACAAAGCACCCCATATTCTTAAGCTGCTTGGTAAAGTATGCTACAAACGACTGTTCATTTGGATATCTACCGATGTTATTCAAAATGGCACCTCCTCCTTCTTCGGCTCCTCAATGAGGTCTATCTGGTTTGCTGTGATGACCCATCGCTTGCTCTCTCCACCGAACTGGTCCTGCCATACGTGGGTCTCCATTATGCCAGAGACGGCAATATGGCTGTCTTTTTTCAGTTGAGACCATTGCTCGGCAACATTACCCCATACCTGCACATCGAAGTAGGAAGTCTTTGTCCTCTCTCCTGCTCCTGTCTTGTTGACAAGATTGAGCTTGAGAAGAGCGAGTGCCTTCGCTCCGACATGGGTGAGCTCGGCATCCTTGGTGAGCCTTCCTGCAATAACACATACATTGAGGTCACTCATTTGTTGCACTCCTTCGCACAGATATCAAGACGCTTCTTGAGTGCATCTCTGTAAATAATCATAGCATTCATCTGAATCTTAAGAAGGAACTGTTTCTCCTTTCCAATCTCGTCAAAACCGCTGTCCATAAAAAGAGAAAGCTTGTCAAGTCTTGTCTCAAGCTGGTCAAGCTCCTCTGCCATTCTCACTACATACTCAGGTAATTCAATCATTTGTTTTTATTCTCCTCTTTAGAACTAGATAACAGATTATATTTAGCTACAGAGCATTTTGTACACTTGGCTCTTAAAGTACATCTTATCTCGGTATCGAAGGGGCAAGTAAATAAGTCTTCTCCCGTACTTACTATAGCACGAATTACAACGAATATGCACAGTACAAAGTTAATAAAGCATAAAACAAGTATTTCTTCTAACATACAAATCTCCTTTCAAAATTTTTCCAATTATCTAAATCGCAATGACCCCAGTCGGGTCCGATTTCCGTATCAATCAGCAGAGGAACTTTAAGCTTGTATGGATTGCACATTATATGGTCAAGTTCCCTGCATGCCTCATAAGCTTCCTTGGTCTGCGGTATACTGAATACAAACTCATCATGCACAAGGACATGGAGCTTAAGCACATCCCATATACCAGCATCATAAGCATCTATTACAGCTTTTTTGGGTATGTCACCTGTAGCAGAGCCCTGAACAAGGTAGTTAATCTCCTTGTAAGGAGCTGGTTTCTTTCTGCCCTTCTCGTCTATATAATAAGGCATCCTCTGCCTGCGTCCTGCAAGGGTCCTCACATAACCCCTTGTTGTAGCTGTCCGCATAATATCATCACATGTTGGTTTTACAAAAGGCACCTTGGCATAATACTCATTCATAAGTGACTGAGCAAGGTCCTCTATTTCACTCTCAGCAACGTCAGGATGCACTTTCATCAGTATCTTTTTATACTTCTTAGCAAATGAGCGATAACCCATACCGTAGATGGAACCGAAGTTGAAGTTCTTGGCAAGTTTCCGCCCGTCATGGCCGAGATATCCCCAGCCCATAAGGTCTATGGTCATCTGGTGATAATCCAGAAGAGGATTGTCTATAAACTTCTGCTGTGCTTCTCTTCCTGCCTCACCTGAAGCATAGTGCGTGAATACTCTGTACTCTATCTGCTTGTAGTCAAAAGCACCTAAGATGCACCCGTCATCGGGGATGAACAACGACCTAACCTGCGGACCGAACTTGTCCTCACGTGACGGTATCTGCTGTAAGTTGATATTGGAGCTTGCGAACCGTCCTGTCAGTGCACCACCATCAACTCCTTTCATAGGATGGAACACCGAGTGAAGATAACCGTTCACTGTCTGCCTCAATCCACCGTCAAGATACGTGGAGAGAAGCTTCTGCAAACCCTTGAGCTCAAGTATCTTCTCTGCAACTGGATTTGTCACAGACTGAAGAATCTCTGACGTGAATGACGGAGAACCTTTATCAGTATATATAATAGGAATATTCTCACATGCCCATATATATTCAAGGTCTTTTGCTCTGTTCACAGAGAATGACTGCATACCATATGCCCTGCACATAGCTGCCATTTCATCGTGATAATAATTGTTCAGCTTAACAGACAATGCATCACGCTCTGACTCATTAATCTTTATACCGTTCCGTCTGAGCATCATAAGTACAGGCATCAGCCTGCACTCTATATCGTTTGCATAGCCAAGATTCTGTGCATCAATATATCCCTGCTGCCACTGATACAGGTCATAGGTTGCCTTGCAGTCCTGCTTGCAGTAGTCGCCTACAACTTCCCAAGGTATCTTGTCAAGGTTCTTGATGGCTTTCCCCTTGCCTCCGTGATTATGCCACCATTCTTCTATGGTCTCCTGCTTGTTCTTTCCAGTTATGCCGTGTCTTTTACAGCAATTATCAAGTGAATAGCTGTCAGCATAAGCATCGAGCAGTGCCTCACGTGTCATGGTATCATCTATACGTCCATTAATGGTATGACCACACCAATTTATCAACCAGTCACAGTCATAAATACCATTGTGAAATACTTTTGTTATGGCTGGGTCTGTAAGAATATCTTTAACCTCTTTTGCTATGGGTATGAAGAAACCATTGATACCTTTATCAGGACAGTATATTCCTACACCAATAATGTGCCCATCACGCCTTATGGCACCTGGACCTAAGTCCTGCAAGTTAGGGTCATAAGTCTCAATATCAACTGCCGCTATCATCTATTTCTCCATAAAAATACAATCAGTTCTTTAATAAGAAAGAACATCACACATAACAGAAAGACACCAAAGACCATTTCCCAATATAAAATAAATATTCTCATAGGATATCTCCGTCATATCAAATAAGGATAGAACATCCGTGTCTGGTTCTCCAATATATAAAGCTTTTCCTTTGCACGTGTGACAGCTACATAAAACACACGGTGCTCAGAGTCCTCGTCAATGTCAAGCTGGCAGGCTGCTGACTTAGCCATATCAGGCATCACTACAACCACGTCTGCTTCATCACCCTTGACTCCGTGGATTGTGCTTATGTTGATTACAGGGTCCATATAGAATAACCCTTTCTCATCACACTTCTTTGCGAAGTCAAGCTTAGCCTTTGCCCACTGGTCTGTACTTCCATTCTTATACTCAAACTTGTCCGTAGATGTGAAGCATGGAACACCTTTAAGCATATAAGGGATACCGTTCTTCTGACACCATGTAGTATATATTTTTAGGAACTTGTTGTTGCGTGCGAGCATGAACCAGGACTTGCTCAAGTCCATATCAAGCTCGTCAAGACTTACTATGAAAGCAACCTCACCGCCTTTCTTTACTGACTTGCATTCTGACTTATGGCTGTTTTTTATCAGTCCAGCTATTCCGTTGGCATAGTCAAGTATCACTTCGGGTACACGATAAGTCACGTCAAGGACGTGCTGTGTTCCCTTAAGGTTTATCAATATATCAGGTGATGCACCTGCAAACTGATATATAGCCTGCTTGTCATCACCAGCTACATACATATACTGTACATTCCTGAAAGCCTTGAACACCACCTGCCACTGAAGAAGCGAGCTGTCCTGCATCTCGTCAAGACATACGACATCCACATCCTCCTCAAGGTCAAGGGCTATGTACTGCTCAAGCAGGTCGGTGAAATCCACATATCCAGTAGTTTTCTTATATTGGGAATAGAACCTCATATAATCAACAAGGTCTTTCCAGTCAACTTTGTCAAATAATACTTTCTCGCAGTATGGGCGGTTGGTCCTATACAACTGCTCAGCAGCTATCAGTCTCTGGTCTTTTGTCTCATACCAGTCTATACCCTCTGCCCAGTTAAGATGCAGGTTACCGAAGTTATATCCGCATTCCCTTCCGAACTCAAGATACTGTAGGTCTCCCATCATGCCGTCCTTGGTCTTGCACAGAGCCCTGAAACACATTGAGTGTATGGTCCTGAAGTTCTCAAGCTTGCCAAGTGGTATGCCGAACCTCTCGGATGTACGCAGGCGGGCAACCTCTGCTCCCTTGCGTGTGAAGGTTACGAATGCGATACGCTCTGGCTTGACACCTGCCTTAAGATGCTGGTCTATTATGTTAAGAAGCTGTGTTGTCTTACCTACACCAGCACTGGCATAGTATATGTCAATGTCTGCCATACTCTTCCTCTTCGTGCGGTTCATCATCATATATCTGGTTGCATGAGTCACATACTGAATCTGAATAACATCGTTCTCTCAGATTACAGTTCCAAAGCAGGCAGTAATGCCCCTCTGGTCCGTAGCAATAATTATCACAGTAATCATATCTCGGTTTATCCATACTATCCCCCTAAAGATAGTCCGCAGTCCGTAGCACTGTATATACAGAAGAACGAACTTGCGGCTCACAAAGATAATAGCCAGCTTCCTACGGTACTGGCTGACAGTACACAAATGCAAAAAACTGTCTTACCGTCTCCCGACATCTCTGTGGAAGAATAAGGAGCTCTATGAAAACACTGGTCGTTAAACCCTTGTCCATATCAATAATAAGCCAGCTTCCTACGGTACTGGCTGGATATCACTGAGGTATTGCACCCCTAGCGGAAGTGACATCCTTACCGTCTCCCGACATCTCTGTAGGAGAATGGAAGTCCAAAGTCAGGTATTCATATTATAAACCGTCATACCAATGGCTGTCAATATGGCGGTTATGGCACACCACTTAACTGTTTTTAGCGTTCCTTCGAGCTTCGACACTCTTAATGACTTCTCCAAGTTGTTCGACAGCTCCTTTTTCTCGTTCGTCAATTCTGTGTTCTCTTTCTCTAAGCTCTCGTTCCTTGCTGACAGCTTCACGTTGTCGCTCCACAATTTCTCGTTGTCTCTCATTATTGTCTCGTTGTTCAGAATTAAGGTCTCTTTGTCTTTCCTCAAGTCGTTCCTTTCTTGCGTCACAATCTCTAATATCTGATATGAGTTCTTCACTTGAGCCCACTCTTCTTCCGAAAGTTCCACGGAAAAACAGGAATGCGAAGACAGCAGAAGCAATGCCACCAATCCACATAAAAACTTCTTTTTTAATCTTTTCCCACACATTCAATCTCCTTTTTTGCCCTCTTATAAGAGAGCTGCGTCTCAAGTCCGTTTATTCTCTTAGTCAATACCTTTAACTCGTTTCTTGCCATACGTGTAAGTTCCTCCATCCTTGTCTTAAGGAGTAATCTCTTTTCCCTGAGCTCTCTGATTTCCTCCTCATAGCTTTCCTCACTTCTTCTGGTTTTATAGTGGTCATATTTTCCTTTAGGCATAATCATTCTCCTCTGTGTACAAACAGGCGTTCCATGCTGTACTTAGTGTTGTCTTTTGCATCAGCCCTAACCAGCTTAGGTCTCTCTGCAACAAGTTCAAAGTCATCAGGCATACTGTATTCAGATACATATATGTCATGCTTCTGCTTCCTGCACCAGTCATAAAACTTATCATGGTCGAAGCCACCGTAGCATCCGCAGTCAGTACCTTTATAAGGTATGTCACAGTATACTGTAGCCATTTGTTTAGGTGGAAGTGCAAGTGCTAATGTGTCATAAGATGCCTGGGTTGCAGTTATCCTGTAACGTATATTCTCAAGGTCATCACCGAAGGACAGGGGTATATTATGTATTCTAAGCCAGTTCATAGCTGACTGACAGTTAGTCCATCGGTGTGTCTTATAGTGCGGGTCTGCCTTTATAAAGTCCATCACATCACATATACCTAACCTCTGGAAGTGGCACAGTTTTTTATAGTGCTCAATGTCCTTGCCATATATGTAGGTCTTTCCGTCATTACCGAAAGACCATATAAGTTTGAGAGCCATATCGGTAGTACCGAAGAACATCTCACGTGAAATAAACTGTTTATAGTGCGGGTCGTCATACTCACCAAAAAGGGCCTTATAGAACACCTGCGGGGCTTCATTGATATCATTCACCAGATACCCTAAAAACTTTCCTCTACGCATAGCTGCGTGCGTCACAGCACATCCTCCAGCAAAGAGGTCTATAAGGAATAAGCTAGGAGGAAGCTTGTCAACAATCCAGTCCGCTATCGAGTTCTTACTGCCCTTGTATGGGAGTCCATAACTAAACCTCAAGCACAGCCTCCTTTGGGCACTTGCCCTCTACATACATATCAGCTACACTTATGAGTCCAGCTTTAAGTCTTCTGTTCACCTGGTTCCTGAAGCATTCCTTGTTGGGGCACTTTGTTCTTCTGCACCAGGTTATATCATCATGCATCCAGTCAATTAAGCAGTCATCTTTAACAAAGTCAGAGGCTCTGGGAGGCATAATATACTGCCAAGCCACAACATCACCAAGAAAACAGGTAAAAGCCCATTCAGGCTCTCCGTCTATCTGTCCTTGATAATACCCAACCTCATAAGTATCATCAGTCAATTTACAAAGCACATATTCTAACAAGGGTGGGTACTCTCCCTTTGAAGGATAGTGCCACAAATCAACTGTTGGGGCATTATCTACGTCCTCCAAAGCAATATAAGTTTTACTTGGTTGATTAATAGAACCACTATCTAATTCACAATATTCAGCAGTCTTTTTTAATTCGTCAGCATCTATGATTCTCATTATCTATATTCTCCTTCATACCCCTGTTGCCATTCAGCACAACAAGTAAATGGAGCTACTTCACAAGTAATTACTTTCATATTTATACTGTCAACAAGTTTGCGACAGAAGTACATCTGCCTTCCATATTTGGTATATGCTACTTCACACCATTTGCAGGTCGCACAGCATTTTACTTTGTATAGTTCCATCATGCTTCCCTTTTCTACTCGGCTTCCCATCTATCACATTCATACACGTTATCGTTACCAATTCCATCACCAAAGATAATGTCATCAGGCGTTGCAGGACAGTCAGCAAAACAATGCTTACATGAATTGCATAGATTTCTCTTTGTGTCTTTAGTTTCGTACATGTGGCACCTATGAGTCAATTTATCCTCGCCACAAATTTCGACAACTGAACATCCTGCACTACCTTCAAATATACAGTTAGTGCAGTTTTCCTGTTTTTCGGTCTCTTTCATCAATACATTCCCTCCTCGTGATTAAGTTTGAAGTCAACCTCTGCTTCTGTATTCTTCTGCTTCACAGCGTCAGCAGGTATATGCCACAGTGTATCTTTCTTATAAGCACCCTTCCTCTTAAGTCTATCCTGTATCTCTACAGATGTAAAGGATGTGAACCCATGCTTGACCATGAGGAACTCGGTGAATGCCCTTGCAGTGAATATGAACTCGTTTGTCTCTGTATCAAGGAACACCTTGCCTAAGAATACTGTAGAAAGATTTGACCCCTGTCTCTTCTTGTCGAAGAACTCTGCCATCAGTCCATAGAAGGTGGCACCAGGTGAGAAGTCACCCTCTATCTCGTCATCATGCACGACCTTGATATTCTCACAGGCACGTGTCAGTATCTTTGACCATCGCTCGTCATTGACTGCCCTCGGTACAAGATGAAGCTGTCTTAGACACAGCTCTCTGAATTTTGTCTGCATCAGTATCTCTTTCTCATTCCAGAAAGTCATCCTCTGCCCATTGACTATCCACTCATAGTACGGTGGGTCTGTCATATACTGTGTAAGCTGTCCGAAGTCAAGACCTGTAGACATCTTGGAGTCAACACCGAACTCCTTATGTCTGCACAATGTCTTGTCACACCTGGGCATTGAGCTGCACATATAGAAGTAGCTGTGCTTGCTTAAGCTCTTGATTACAGTCTTCTCAAGCTCGTCATCTGGTATCGGGTCATGCAGGCTTGAGTTGATTTCCTTGAGCTTCTCCTCAAGGTCGCAGTTCTCGTCCTTAAGTCTGAAGTATACACCTACAGAGAACAGCCATGCATTACGTGAACCCCTAGGTATATCTCTTAGCAGGATACCTGAAGTCACACATGGAGGAGCATCCTTATAAGGGAAGTCGTCCATCAGCTTTCTGTGTTCTTCCTCTGTCATCCTTATGGACTTGATATATTCAAGTGCATCGCTCAAGTCTGCTAAGGACATATCCCTTTTCACCTGCTTACGCCAGTTGTCTGACTCTGCATTGAAATAAGGTATATTAATCCACGAGAAGAACTTTGCACCTGGGTCAACTCTGTCCTGCTTAGGGAACAGTTCTGTCTTCTTGTCACAGCAGAAGAGGTCTGCATACCATCTCAGTATCTCCCTCACTGAAGCTGCCGAGGCAGGTTCGCTGAAAAACATATAGATATGCAGTTTCTTACTCTTGCTCCAGCAAGGGAACAGAGGAAGCTTGAAATCATATATTGCCCTCACTATATCAGCAAGGTCATAGGAATAATTATCAATATCAATAGCACCGAACCAGCACTTTGAGTCCATCATAATAGGAGCAACACCTATCGACTTCTTGCCTGACAGATGTTCTGCCATGACTGAGAATGTAAGCTGCTCGTGAACTAAGTGTGAGTCCGCTTCTGCTTTGCCATCCTTGATTTCCCCCACCTTTGTGACCCCGTAGGCGAGGTCGTTGCCAGCAAAGTAACTTGTGAAGTTGCGTAGTTCAACATTTGAATAAGCCATTTATACCACCTGACAGAAAAGCCTACCCTGGAGAAAGGTAGGCCAAAAATTCAACAGTTAATAAGTTCCCTCTGTATCTGCATCGAATGACTGCTTAACAGCTGGCTTTACAAACTGCTCATACATCTTGGAGTCAATGGTTCCCTTGAGTGTGAAGGAACTCTTGCCCTCGAATGAGCAGGAATAGTATTTCTTACCGTCCTTGTTTGTGTCCTTGCCGAGAGTAGCCTCCCAGATACCATAGAAGATTGGTGCAAGCTTTCCACTGGAAAGTCTGATGCATTTCATCTGTGTGTTCCAGTTCTTGAGATATCTCAGATTTCCCTTTGTTGAGGTGAACATAAGATAACCTGCGTCAAGATGCTCTGGGAGCACTACGATGTACACCCACTTCTCCTCGACAGGATTCTCACCGTGGAACATTCCATTGAATGAGTCACCAGTGACCTCGATGCTGAAAGGCTTGTGAATACCCGCAAGTCCTCCCGCATTCGGAAGCCATTCGTACCACATCTTCTCAAATTTAACAACAACCATCTTAACAGTAGGACCGTAATCCTCGTAAGTAACGGAGTTGTAGAATACACCAGCTGGAAGTTTTCCAGACTGTACAATCTCACTTGTCTGCTGAGAGATAAGAAGCAGAGGGATAGTAGTATCCGAGTTCTCCATCTTCTCAAATCCAGACCCAGCAACTTCTTCAAGGAAGTTGTCCTCAACTGCTACGGCTGTCGCTTTCTTTTCAGCTTTAACTAATTCTGCCATACTTTAATTCTCCTTTAATTTAATAATGCGGTCAGCATATCTCCACTATGCTTCCCTTATTTTGTGCGATATGCAAGCACAGAATAAGGAGCCTTGTATGCCAATGGCTGAAAGACATACAAGGCAAAGGTGGTAAACATCATAATATCGTGGGGGATAGCAGATGTCTTGTTCTAATATAATAACACACCGTCCTGTCCTGCGTCAAGAGTTTTCCTTGAACTCTATGACATCTTCTTGGAAGAACGATATTCCCTCTGGCAAACTGTCTGGATTGATATATGCATAGCCTCCTTTCTGCCCCATCTTATCCAGCAGGAATGCCTTGAGGGATGTCGTGTTCACGTTCATATTCTTCTTGAATGGTATCTGCATTGCCTCTAATTCTAACATATACTGTTCTCCAACAGTAATGTCTTTCTTGATTAAGTGGCCACCGTCATTCTTCTCAAGCCACTCAACAACCTGAGCAATCTTCTCTCTGTTCACTGAGGCATAGGTCTTTGTCTTAACCTGTGCAGTAAGACCTGAAGAAAGCTTGACTTCCTCAAGACCGTTATTGTGCATCAGTTCAGCTACAACTTTCTTGTTGTAATCATCATATGCTTTCTTCGCTTTCTCAAGTGCGTACTCGCAATCCTCAAGAACCCTTTTCCTTCTCAGCAGCTCGTCCATGCTCTCCCTGAGCTGTGAATCAAATGACTTTACCATACAGACCTCCTTTATCTTTTATATACTCTGACATACTCTTCTTGTCTCTCTGTGCCTCAAGTATGTCCTCGTCAACAGAACCGTTCATAATATAGTCTATGAAGATGCACTTGTCGTGCTGATTGGCTCTGTATATTCTTCCCTCTGTCTGCCGTCTGTCCTCGAATGAGTATGTGTTCGAGTAGAATAAGATATGGTGACAGACAGCCTGTAGATTGAACCCCATTGAGATAATACGGATATTGGCTATCATTATCTGATACTTTCCGTCCTTGAACTCCTCGATGGTTCCTATCCTCTTGCTTCCAGTCTGCAAGCACACTGAGTAACCCTCCTTGGTGAGCTCGTCATACAGTCTGTAAGCCTCTGCTGTGAATGTGGTGACCACAACACAGCGTCCTTTAATTTCATCTATGTCAGACAGGATACGTTTCATCTTGGGGACTTCCTTGAACCAAGTGACATCACCTGGGTCTGGGTCCTCGTCAAACTTATCATCTGGAACCATGAAACCCGAAGCAATCTGCTTCAGTCTTATGGAGCAAGCAAGCTGAGTAGTCACGGATGTGCTTGTTTCACCGTACTCTGCTATGAACTCACTCTTCATAGCCTTGTAAGCGGCTGCCTGCTCCTTGGACATATCCAGCCTACGCTGTACATATATCTTCTCAGGCATATCGAAGCATTCCTCTATATTTGCGAAGATTGCTCTCTCATACAGCCACTTCTTTAACTCTGGCAGATTGTCATAGCACCCCTCATACTTGTCCTGTTTCTTAATCTTGCAGAAGTCATCATAGCCTATACCGAAAACTGAATTTGCTATCTCAAATGACTTGCAGTATTTTACAGCAGTCCATATCTCCTCGGTTATGAGGACACGGAACTGTCTATTTCCCTGCACCATAGTACGCCACAGTCCGAAATGTGACTGGAAAGTATACCAGTTTCTTCCAGTACATCCAGGCTGGAGGAACTCAAACATTGCCCATACATCGAAGGGGCGATTGGTCACTGGTGTTCCAGTAAGCACCGCCCTTGCGACTGTGAATGGCTTGTTATGTACTATTGTCCTTCCCCTGAATACCACGTCATTGAACCCGTACATGATATTCTTTGTCCTCTTGGCGTCTGGATTCTTTATGCGTGTAGCTTCGTCAACCACGATGAATGTCTTGTGCTCTCTGGCATAGTCAACATACCACCGCCAAGATGTAGGCGTGCTGAACCTGTCAACATTGACACACAAGAACTTCAGTGATTTCCTGTTCTCCCATTCAGCAGGAGGTCTCTTGTCAGTCTTAATCCATATGTCGTGCGGTGTACCTTCGGCCCACATAGGTATCTCCTCCCGTGCCCACTGCTCGTGGACTCCGTTGGGAGCAATCACTATAACTGAGTCGATGTCGCCTTTATTATACTTGTAGCATGCAATGTCTATTACAGTGCGTGTCTTGCCTAACCCTGGGTCGAAGAAGATAGGTATGCAGGAAGCATCCTTGTATCTGTCGAATGCCTCCTGCTGATGTCGGAACCTATCCACGTGAATTTGTAGGTGAGAAGTAAAGGTCTCCGTTTATATCCCATCTGTATTTGATAGTTGAACTTCCACCTGGCTTCACCACCTCAAACTCAAAGATATCCTGAACAAGCACGAAGTAATGAGCACCGACCCGTGTCGCCTTCAGCTTATTATACCTGTTGCCGACCTCAATGAGGTATCTTATACCTGTGATTGAACGCTTGACGAACTTTGCCAGCTCAGCGATGGGCATGTAGTCTCCCACCTTACCCTTGACTGTCATCTTGGTGCACTTATGCTCGGCAAGCCATTCAGGTGTAACCACAATCTCTTCCATTGATTAGTCCTCTCCAAGCTGTTTATGGATGAATGGAACCACCTTGTCATTGACAACCCTTCTGCTTCCAGCACCCATGAATACTGTCGGTGAACCGCATGACCAGCTTGCAACAACAAGACCGAACCCTGCTTTCTTCAGCTCTGGTTTAATCTCGTCAATTTTCTTGTTGATATGTACAGCAAAGTCCTTGATTTCCTTGTCCAGCTCTTCAATCTTGGAGCCGTCATAAGGATTCTTGTCCTTTTCCTCAATATCATCAATTTCCTTATGCAGAGCCTTGCTCAGTGTCTCAAATGCATCCACAACATCCTTGCCGAATGTTTCTCCCAGACTTTCTCTAAGCTCTTTCTCAAGCTTCTCAATCTCTTCTCTCTTTGTCATTTCATTTCTCCTTTATTATATAGTAATACTTTTATACTGTTTTGTCAACCTAATTTTCTCTTAGATTTGAACAAAGCAATGAAACCATCTTCAGTCTTTATATAAGGTACATTTATCTTCCTCTCCTCTGCTGCTTTACTAAGCTCCACTATGTACCAATACATAAAGGTGTTCCTGTCATCCTCTGGCCCAAGTATTGTCTCGCCATGGAATAATGCCACGGGTGATGTCTTTATATGCCTGAATGACACCATCAATCCTGAATACTTCTCGTTGTTCTTGAAGTCATTGAAGTATGTGGGGTACTTCTTAAGTGCCCTCGGTCTCGCTGTCCTCTTGAACTCCCAGGTATCCTTTACTATTTCCTTTGCATCTGGCGGAAGCCTGCACTCTGCCTCCTGCTTTGCTACACCATTAAGGCGGTCTAAGTACGCTATACATATACCTTTCTCTGTCTCCGTAGGTATTCCGTGTGCTATGCACCATCGATAATAACTTTCGGCTGTCATTTTTCCACTCCTTTCATAAACTCACATATTTCTTTACAAATCAATGGATGAAGGTTTTTCTTGAAGTCCACATCTTTAAGCATAGATAAAAGCTTAGATACTGTATCACAGTCCTCTATCTGCTTGATAAGCAAGTCCTTGTCAAACTGATAAGGACTCCAGTTTAAAGAACTGAGAGAACTGAACTTCACAGAAAACAAATGCTCTCCAAGTTTTCTTACAGGAAGATGCACCCTGTTTATACATTGCTTCAACCCTTTCTTCAAATCAAGAAGAAATGAGTCATTCAGTTCCTTGACTTTGTTTCTATACTCATTGATGCTGAGTGTCATTTTATCATCACTCCAAATGGTCTGCCATCCTCGAATGTGAAGTTGTCAAACATATACTCTAGACTATGCCACTCCTTTCCAATCTCAACGGTATTATCCTCTTTCCTGAATCCAGTTATGAGCAGATGTGTTCCTCTGTCTGATGCAACCCATATGAAAGGCAGTGTGAAGGGTGGCCTCTTCTCTTTCTGGAGATATCTATCCCAAAAGGTAATCAGTTCAGAAAGGTCATTGAAAGGCCTCTCCATACAAGGTATCACATAAGCAAGAGCATACTCATACTCTCTGTCAATTTCATCATATTTTACTCTGAATCGATTACGCATACATTCGGCATGTATACCTACGATAGTTGCTGGCTCAGCAATTTCCTGCTTATTATCATAAGCACTTACTTTATGCTTAAGCTCATCCATGGTATCTGCTGCAAGCACCCTAGTTCCTACATTCAGTTCCTCTGCATTCAATGCAGTGAATACTCTCGACTTGTCAAAGTCCATCAATCTGCCTCCATAAGTTCAGAAATCTGCACAATCCTACACTGTTCTCTTTCCTGTTCAGTATACATTGAGTGCATGAACAGTTCCGTCACAAACTGCTGTGTTGCCTCATGCATACTGAATGCCTTTACAACCATTGTCTCAATATAACCAAGAGGAGTCTGATAATAAATTTTATACCTGTGCTCAGTCGTCATATGGAACCTCCTCATAAGTCTTCCAGAAGATACCTGGTTTACATGGATAGAACTCACCATCTACTCCCTTGATAACATAGTCACCTGGTGATATCTCCATATTTCCCTCAAGAGTATGAATGAACACCGTTCTTTCTCCAGTAGCATCTACATCTACACCCAGTTTGTCACGTGCAAATAAACGGATATCTTCTATGTTATTACCAGTATACTGAACCGCAGTTATCTCAACTGGTTTTTTGCGGTACCGTCTGTCAATTCTCATCATCACCCTCGTATTCATCACAGACTTCATCACACAATTCGGTCAATTCATTCTTGTCGAGGATACCTTTATGAAGTGAGCCACGCATAATGTTCTTGATACGTCTCTTGAGTCCTTTCTTTGAACCCCAGTTAGCCATACCACCCCAACCATAAGCCAAGATAATACCAGCAGTACCATCATTAAATCCCTCTTGAAGTTCTCCAGCATTGTCGTCAATGTACTTCTCAATCTGGGGCCAGATTGTG
>Ga0247610_10000476_pt1 | contig 56328 bp, 51 predicted proteins | sample 174DNAGHGhighgp2_FD_193483 | JGI IMG/M metagenome (GOLD analysis project Ga0247610, IMG submission 193483) | Sheep rumen microbial communities from Palmerston North, Manawatu-Wanganui, New Zealand - 1742 DNA GHGhigh gp2 | ecosystem: Host-associated > Mammals > Digestive system > Stomach > Rumen...
AATATTCAATTTTTAATGAAAATGACAGAAAGAATATGGCATTTAAATATATAAACATATTATTTAAAAAATATAATAACCCAACAATACCAAGAAAAGACTTATTTGCAAGATTCTCTATATTCGAAATTCCAGATTATGGTTCTCAAGCAATGTCAAAATGGTATAATGACTTTATCGTACATTGTTATACTGAAGATGGCTATAAGATTCCATCACAAGATGTAGGTATTATAAGACATTATACAAGTAAGATTGCTTATATTTTAATTCCAAGAAATCTTTATAGTACATCTACTTTAACATTAAATATGAGAGTTATATTTAAGGTTAATATTGAAAGAAATCAAGAAAATTCTTTAATTAGAAAGAACCAAGAAGATTTTGCTGTAGCAAGTGAAAATATTTATAATGCAGAACTTTCTGATAGCGGTGTTTTCTATCCTTTAAATCTAAATAGTAATTATTTCTTAAATCTAAACTTCAATAAGAATTTTGGAGAAAATGACCAAGTTGGTTTATTAACACAAACTGGTTTAGAAATATCTGATTTAACAAAACCTGAAGCGTATACAGATGACTATTATAGACAAACATTTAGAAATGACTATATATTAACTTCAAATCAAGCTGCAGATAGAGTAATAAAAAGATTCCCTAAACAAACTTTAACTGTTAATTCTTACATAAAAAATAAGAATAGTATAAAATCTACTTTAACAAGTCTTGACTCTTCAAGTATTGTTTCAAGATTATTTAGTAGACAACATTATTATGAACAAATATATAGAAAAGTTAAAGATGGTAAAATAACTTTTGGTGAAACTGAAAATGATTATTATTTTACAGACCCTTTTGAATTTTCTATTTATAGTTTAGATTCAGAAACAAATCTTTTAAAAAGATTAACACTTGGTTATGATTATATTTGTATATTTAATGATACAAAGAATGTAATCACATCTATAGAATTTATTGGAAGCCAAGATTCTATAGTAGAAATAATTCCTGAGTTCTATCATTGTAGAAAAGTTGAAATGCAATTTAACATTCCAACTTCAGGAAACTTTTCATTTAGAAAAGTATTAAATGATAAGAAGATATACCGTTGGAACATAGAAAGTTCTTGTGAAAACTATATTTTCAAAAATGGTTTATTACAATATGGAGTAAATCCATTAGAAAGTACTATATCAACTGCATCTGGTGATAAATTAGATGTTTGTTTCTATGATAGACCATTTGAAGATTATCTAGACACTTCAATTACATTAGGAAGTAGCGTAGCCTATGAAGAACCACCAGTAATTTTAAAGAATCAAAATGATGTTTCATTAAAATTAAATAATAACAAATATACTATTATTACTGACCCACAAATAAATACTTTTTCAGATGATATAACTAATCTAAATTATTATTATTTATTTGATAATGATGATAAAGGATATTTAAAAGGTGGAAATGAACTTTATATAAATAGAACTCCTGATAATACAATTGTAGAAATTAATGATGTAAATATTTATAAAGATGATAACGATGATTCAACTAGTATTGAAAATCAAGTTAAAGAATTATCTAATAATATTTCAAATGATATAAGTTCATTAAACACTACATTAAATGGTTTATTCAATAGTGTGGATTATAGAATTCAAACAATAAAAAATAATATGTTAAAGTTCGTTGATAATTCAAGAATTACTTTACAGAAATTAAATAACACAGTAAATGAAATACCTGTAAATGCAAATGATGAATTTATGTTTATATATCTAGAAAGTGATTATGAATATAATGATATTGAAGTTATATTACGTAATCCTGAAGAAATCATACGATGTGAATACAATGTTAAATTTACACCTTATCAAAATAAATATAGATATATTTTATTACAAGATTGGAATCCAAAAAAGAACGTTTATATAAAACTTAACAACGGTCTTAATTCTGAGTATAAAAATACTGCAGAATATAAATTTTATATTATGAAATAAAAGGAGGTATAATATGATAAGAAGAAATATTTCATCAATAGATGTTATACCTTCTGAATTTGTTATAAAAGAGAAAGATATCGTTAGTAACTTTAAAGAAGAGCAAGCAACTAATTCTCTTTTTTATATTAAGGATTCAGAGAAGGGTAACTATTCTGAATTACAGTTAGTTATGTATAATTCAGTTCCTTACATTGTACATGAAAATGAAAATAAAAAGAAAGTTTTAGTTCCATTACAATATGATGAATCAAAGATTGCTTTTTATAGAGAAATAGATTATTTTATAAAAGATATTAATGACTCTTTAGAGAGTGTTACTCCAACATCAGAAGACATAAATGATGATTCGTATGGAGGTGAATTCTAATGCCAAAAATAAAACTAACAGAAAATAATCTTTTTACATCATCTAAATTCAAAATTGAAACTAGTGTAACAAGAAATAACACAATTGAATTTATACCACTTCTTAAAGATTCTAAATCGTTTCTTGTAGATGCTTTCTATAAAAAATATAATGATGAATATAATAAACTTTCTCACATTGCGGTTAATCCTTTGGGAAGTGCTGCAGAAAGTAAAAATATGTTATATTCAATATCTAATATAGAAGCGTTTAATGATATAACAACTTCATTATTTACAGAATTCAAAAATAGTGAGGGCTTAATTTCAGAAAATTATCCTATTAATATTTCAGATAATAATGTTTCATATATAGAAATATTTAACAAATATTCTAAATATAAAGAATCTGAAAATGTTATAGATAAAGCAACAGATTTATATGATAACAAAAATAGGTTAATAGAAAAGTTTAATAAACTATTTGGTTCTAATGCACAAGGATATAGTACTGGAAATCTTAGAGCTGGAAAGGCTAATAAAGCAGTTCTTACACTTCAAAAGGCTGGAGTATATAAAGTCAATGTAAATAAACCTTTCTTTAAGGTTGAAAATGCATCAAATGATATAAGAATGTTTTTGATAATCAGAGGTATTCCTGTCGATATGGATAGATTTGAAACTTCTGTAGTAAACAATTCTAAATATAATTATATCTTCAGATATCCAGAATATATTTTAAATGATAAATCATATATAAATTCAATTGAGTACACTATTATTACTACTAATGGAAATCAACCAGATGTTTTCTATGGTTTAAATGATAAATTTGGTAATTCTAATATTGTAGATTATAAAGATAACTTAGTTAATTTAAACATTATAAATTACAATAGTAGAAATAAGACAAATTAAAAAAGAAAAAATAAAATAAAAAAGAAAGTAAACACTTTTACAGTGTTTACTTTTTTATAACTAAATATTATAAAGAAACATATATTATAAATGTGTCAAGGAGGAAAAATAAAATGAAAGGATTAGTTTTAAATGACTTACATTTTAATCATAAAGAAACAAAAAGAATGTATTCTGAATTACATCAAGTTTTAGATTACATCAAAGAACATGATGATTTAGAAATGCTTGTTTTTGCTGGAGATTATTTTCATAGCAAATTAGATTATAATGCAACAAACTTCTTTTATGCACATCAATTCTTTACAGATATTATGGCATTATGCGAAGAAAAGAAAATAATTGTCAGAATGATTAAAGGTACAAACACACATGAACTAAATCAATTACAAGATTTTAAAGCATTTGAAAATTCTAAAACATTCTATAACTTTAGAGTAATTGAAACAGTTCAAGAAGAAACAATCAAAGGATTAAATTTCTTATTTGTTCCTGAAGAATATCCAGGCCCAGATTATGAAAAATATTATGAACCATTTAAGAAAAAACAATATGCCGGTGCATTTATGCATGTTATGTTCGATTTTGTAAATGGTGCAAAATTTTTAATCCCACAAAATGGTACACCAGGAAAAGCACCTGTATTTATTTATGATGAATGGAAAGATGCTTTTAAGAATGGTTTCATTATTTCAGGTCATATCCATATGCAACAAATCTTTGGAAATTGTTACTATCCAGGAGCATTTACAAGATGGGACTGGTCAGATATTAGTAAGAGAGGATTCTCTGTATTTGAAACTGATGGAACTAATTGGAAGGTCGAATTTATTGAAAATACTGAAGCTCCAAAGTATGAGGTTATGGAAGTAACAGAGAAGAGTTATACAGATGTAAAAGACCTTAAGGAGTCTATTGATGCTAGACTAAAAGATACTGATTATTTAAAGGTCGTATTCAATAATGTAGAACAAGTTGATATTGACTTAATCAAAAAATCTTACAATGATGTTAAGAATATGAATTTCAATGTTAAGAGTAACAAGAGTTCAGTAATTAATGAAACATCGAATACAATAGAATTATCTAAATATGATTATATTGTTAAAAGAGAGTTACCTCTACCAGAAACAATACAACGTTTTTGTAAAGAAGATTTTGGAACAGAAATCGATTTAGATATGATAAAGGAGATTATAAGCAAGTGAAAACAATAAGATGTGTAATACCTTTTGATGTAACTCCACCAGCTCGGAATGTCTAGAAAAGACTCTATCGAAGAACTTATTTGGACCTACAGAATATTTAGTCAGTGTTCAAGAGAAGAAGCTGAGAGTTATATACTTAAACTACTTCATGATGATTACCTTAATACAAATAGACAACAATTCAATGGTAGAGATATAGTATTAGTTGTTTTCTCTCTTCCTGAAGAAAAAATTTCTGAAACAATAATGAGCTTGAAAGCTAATAGTACTGATGGTAATATAAGAAGTAGAATTCATTATGTTCAATCTAATGACTCTCAAAATGTAAATGGAAAGGCTTTGGAAATTCCAAATTTTTTACCATTCATTATGCTTGACGATTTATCTGATGAACTACGACTTCTTTTAATGCTTGACAATATAGAACAAGGAGATTAAAATGGATAAAGAAAAATTTAATAGCGTAATTGAATATATTAAGCGGAGAAGGAGTAAATCTTCCTCAAGACGTTTATAATTCAATTGAAGACGTTTTTGCTGAAAACGATAATATTAATAATGCATTTTTATATTTCAAAAATAATTTAGAAGACTTACAGAATGATTTAACATTTAAGAATGTAGTAACTATTAATCTTTCTGGAGAAACTAAAGGAGAAAAATATGACCATTACACATATTATGGTGAAATAGATTTTGCAGATTCAGAAGATTATAAAGTATACAAAGATGGAAATGAATTATATAAATTATCAGATTATAATCCTGGTTATACTGCACAAGTATTATTTCCTGAAGAATATGCTGTAGTTTTGGTTGAGAAAGTTAATTTTGATAATTCTGGTCTTAATATAAATGATGATTTATACATTTATTGCCCTCAAGAAGAACTTAGTGAGGAAGATTATAAATATCAAGGAATTTACAATCAAATAAAGGAGAGCGAATAATATGGATGGTATTGATAAAATTGTTATGAAATTTGATGTTCTTCAGTTAGATAGAACTATTATTGCATTATTAAACAACCGGAAATAATAATAAATTTGTAAATAATGTGAAGACATTATTTGACAGATTTAAACCAGAATCTTATGTAAATGATTTTGCAAAACAAGTTAGAGTTTATTTAATTAAGACAATTGCAAATGTTATTATAGAAAAAAGAATTTCTGATAAGGATTCAATATTATCTTATATTGATATTGATGGAAAGTTCTATAATGATGGAACTGAAATCTTAAATGATTTATTAGACCAAGAATTAACTGATAGCGAAACATTAGCATTAGATACTTATATTTCTAATCAATTACAATTCGGTATTCTTGATAAAGAAGTAGACAGATTAATGGATTTTGCTACTAATTTTAAATCAGAGAATTATGAAAACTTACCAGATTTCTTAAATGATTTTAGACAAACCCTTGATAGCTTAAATAAGGATATGAGAGAGTCATCTGAAAGTATTGAAGATGCAAAGAAAGATGTAAGTTTCTCAAGTACATCATTAGCCAACACAATCGGTACTATGATAACAAAGAAGAGAAACCCATCTGAAAAAGTTGTTACAGGTATAAAAGCATTAAATAGTATGTTTAATGGTGGATTTGAAAAGGGAAGAACTTATTTCTTCTTAGCACCATCAAAAGGTGGAAAATCTACAGCATTACTACAATGTGCTATCTGGGCAAAACAATATAATTCATTTGTAACTTCAGAACCAGGTTTAAAACCAGTTGTTCTTTATATCACTATGGAAAATAGTAATGAAGAAACAATTGACCGTATTTGGAATTATGCATTTGGTGATGATAATCCAATGGAAGCTCATGATTCAAAAGATGTTCTTAGAATGTTAGAAGAAGCAAAAATATTTACACCAAATGACCCAACTTCAGCAGAATTAATGTTAATGTATAGAAGCAATAGAAGTATATCTTGTGCTGATATTGCTGGTATTTTAGATGATTTAAAGAAAGACGGAAAAGAATGTGTTCTTTTAGTTGTTGACTATTTAAAGCGTTTAAGACCAATTACACCAAACAAAGACCAACGTATTGAATTAGGTAATATTACTAACGAATTAAAAACTATTGCGTTAGAATATGACATTCCAGTTCTATCTGCACAACAATTAAACAGAACGGCATTTGAAGGTCTTGAAAATGCTACAACATTTGATGAAAAGGTCAAAGCTTCAAATAACTTAGGTGTAAGCCAAATTTCTGAATCAATCGATATTGTTCAGAACTGTGATTATGCAATTATTTGTAATAGATTAGTTAAGAGGTCAATTAATGAAAAAGAAGAAGTAGAATATACAGATAGATATATGTTCTTCAAATTAGTTGCATGTAGAACTAAGCAACCAGATATTATCGCAATTAAACATAGATTTAGAGATAATAATGGTTTAGCATTAGTAGATGATATTTATAATAAACAATCATTATCAACTAACACAGAAATTGACATGATTAGACAACGTCTAGAAAAGAATCCTGCGGGAACTCCTAAGGGAAGACAATTACTTTAAAAATAAAAGAATAACCGTTTGGTTATTCTTTTTTTTTTATTAACTTTTCAACTTATAGAATAAAAGAGCTTCATCTTTAGTTTCAAATTCCATATCAGATGCTAATTCTATTTGTCCTGTTTCAGCATTAATAGTGCAATATCTTTCTAAAAAATCATCTGTTGCACTGTCAAAAACAATAGTAGCGACTCCTTCTTCATTGATATCCATTTGAGACGGAATGGTATCAATACAAGTATTATTGTTATTAAAAGATTCTCTGATACCAGAATCCATATCATTAAATTCTATAAGGTCTTTAAAAGGTATTTCTATATAAAGTCTATTTTGTATTTCCATTGGATTAAATAAATTTTGATTGCTCATAGAAACCCTTTGAGAGAACTTATAATCGATTACTTTATCGAGATTAACAACAATCCCGCCTATTTGTTTCAGTCTTATCATACAAGGCCTCCTATTTTAAAATTACTAATTTCTTTTTACTTCTGGTAATTCCAGTATACAACCATCTATTAGCATCTGAACCAAATATAGAAGATTCATCGAATAAGAGTACTTTATTCCATTCACTTCCTTGTGATTTGTGGCATGATATTGCATAAGCGAATTCAAATCTATTAACTTGCACGTCGTCAACTGCTTTTCTTCCAGCTAAAACATTTTCAAATACTCTACTTTTAAATTCTTCAATAGTTTCATCATCTTCACGTCTAAAATTTTCTTTTAAAACTATACTATTGTCAGGCATTATATATGCACGTTGATGCATGTCAAATGTGTATTGATAGTTTTCAAAAATTCCAATGTCAATTAAAATATTTTTTAATATTGTTCCTGGTAAGAAGTCTGGCTCAAAATCTATCATTCCAATGTGTTCTTCAGGATTTATAATTCTAAAATTATGGCAGTAACCAATTGTGCCATTTACTAAGTTATATTTCTTCTCATCATCAAGGTATAATTCCCAATTATTTACTGTGCAAATAATTTTTTCACCTTCTGTAGGATATTTTCTAGAAGAATCTATTCCTTTGAATAGTCTGACTTCATCATTTATTTTTCTTCTTGTAATATTTGTCCCACATATAATTTGGTCTGATTTTAATAGAAGATTTTTATATTGTTCTTTCATTAAATTGTTTGTACAAGATACTATAACTTCATTGTTAATATTCCCAAATTTTAAAGGAACTGCATTTCTTGCTGCTGTAGCAACTTGTACTATTGCATTATCAGATGATTGCCTTACAATCTCTGTTAATGTAAAATCTGGATGTTCTAGTAACCCATTATTCTTAAATATTGGAGGTAATTGACCTGAATCACCACAACATAAGATAGGAATTCCAAATGATAATAAATCTTTCATTATCTTTTCTTCAACCATAGAAGTTTCATCTACTATAATTAATTTGTAATTTGGAATTTCTGGTTTTTTAACAAATTCTATTCTTTTACTTTTAACACTTTTACCATTTACAGTGTTATCATATTCAACTTCAACAGCATTATAAATTAATCTATGTATTGTCATGGCGTCACTTCCACGTTGAATCAATACTGATGCTGCTTTTCCAGTTGGTGTAACATATGCAACTTTGTTTCTTGGTATTTCTAAATCTTCATCAATTATGTAATTTACTAAAAAGGTTTTTCCAGTTCCAGCATATCCAGCAAGAGTAAATATTTGTTTTTCTTGAGTCCTATTTAAATACCAATCAACAATCAAAGCACATGCTTTTTGTTGTTGTTCGTTTAACATATTTTCTCCTTATTCTTTTTCAAGTTCGATGTATAATTTAGCGGCATCCTCATCTTCAAATTCTAAAACAGTATAAATTTGTGAAAATATTGATTGTCTAGTATTTGGTCCTTCTATTGTAATAGAGTGTCTTCCAGGTAATGCTGTATTATTAAATATATCATCTTCTGTAACTAAAAATTCAGTATAAATATATGGCATTGCTGAATTTACGCCATTATTACTTACTATTTTAAAATTTATACAAGGACTTTCATTACAAAATTCTTTTAAAAAATCTATATTATTATAATAAGAATATTTATTAGAATATTTTACGTCATCTAAATAAGTATTTTTAATTCTATATAATGTTATCATAAAACTTTCCTCCTTATAATGATTAGTTTATGAATATTTTAAACATTAAAAATAAAAAGAAGAAAGCTTTCACTTTCTTCTTTATTTTATTATATTTTACTTTTGTAATCTTTTTGCAAATCTTTGAGCAGCACTTAAAGTAGTATCAGCAGTCTTTTCAGCTTGTTCTACAACTTCTTCTGTTTTAGCTAAGTTTTCTTTTGCTTCTTGTAATTTTTCTTTCTTTGAAGCTTTCTTTGCTTTTGCTTTTTCAGCGTCTTTCTTCTTGAATAAACTCATAATTCTGTGTTCCTTCCTTTCAACATTATCTATAGCATCGTCTAATTCTCGTTTTAAAATAAAAACAAATGTTAAGACGTTTACTAACGTAATAATACCTAAAGCTAATGATGTCCATGCTAAAATGACACTCATTCTACTAAAGAAACCATCAAGTGAGTGTCCATAAGAACCTGTTATATCACCATAGATATCTACAGCAAAAGTACCATACCATTCAAATTTACATAATGTAAATATTAAATTGGCAACAAGAATAACCCATAATATAATTTCAATTATAAGAGCGATTTTTAAAAATTTCTTAAATCTTTTCATTAGGACACCTCCTTAGAAATATTACTATAATTATTTGTTCTATTTTTCAGAACGTCTCACTAAATCAACATTATCCTTATTGTATTCGATTCTGTTAAGTCTAGCATTAATAGACCTTAATTCATCTTCAACAGATTTTAAATTGTTGATATCTTTAAGAGCGTTGTTAACTTCTGTTTCTATCTTAGTTTTTAAAACTTTAACATCAACTGCTGCTTGTTTTGCTTCATCAATATCTTTTAATTCTCTTTCAATAAGTTTAACAGCAGCATCTAGAACGGTTTTTTGAATTTGAGCAGCGTAGCCTCTCATATCTTTTTTCATTTCTTCCTCAAAGTCAGCTTGAAATTCTCTAATTGCATTCTTTAATTTCTCTTGTTCAGTCTCTTTATCTTTCTTACCCATACCGTAAATTCTAATAATTGCTTTTGCAAATGAAATTACTAAAAGACCGATTATTGTTACTAAAGCAGTAGTCCATGCTGGACTGTTAAAGAAACTTTCCCAAGATGTAGCTAGAATTGTTAAATCCATTTCCAATACCTCCTTGCATATAAATATTTGTTCCATGACTTTAGAACTCTAAAAATAGATTTTTAAAGTTTTATATCACACCAACAAATTATTATATTGTGAGAGGAGGTATTTCTAATGGATATAGTTAATAGTATTGGTTTAGATGGAACTTTTATTGGAACTGTTAAAGCGTATAATGAACAGACAAGAGAAGTAGCAGTTTATATTCCAAAGTTAATGCCAGCAATTGCTGAAGACCAACAAGATTTAACTCTTATGACAAATTATGGAAATACATCCCTTGATTTACCATATAATAGTAGTGTAACACTTACAAGTTCTATATGGGTAAAACCAGATGACTGGGATGAACCTCTACCAGAACCAGGTTCAAAAGTATATGTAACATTCCTTGAGGAAAATCCTGATTTAGGAATGTGGAGCAAATTTAATTGGGAAAATAGTTGGACTGTTATTGAAAAAGAAAGATATCCAAAACAGTTTGATATAAAAATAGGAGATAAAACAGTATCTGTAAATTCATTAGATAATATAGAAGTTGAATTACCAGAAGGTTATGATGTTGTTTTATTAGAAGATAATAAAAATAAAAAATTTAAAATTATTGAAAAAGAAAGTATAATAAATAAAATAAATAATTTAAATAATAATATAAATAATATTATAGGACACGAACAAACTTCTAAAATAGATGCGAATGGTAATATAGAAGTTACTGAAGCTTCTGGTTTAATGAAGAGAGTATCTGAATTAGAAAAAATAGTTGGTGACTATGAAAAGAAGAAAGTAGTAACAAATCAAGATGGAGAAGAAAACATTGAAACAATTGCAAGTTCTGGTTTAGTTGCTAACTTTGATGATTTACAAGCTAAATTTCTAGAACTTATAGAAAAATTTAATTTCAGAAAATTAGATACTCCTATAATTAGTATGGACGGAGAAAACATTGTATGGGATGCTATTTCTGGAGCAGACCATTATGAAGTATATATTGATAATGAATTAACTTCTAATGACCTTCAGGAAACATCTTATTTAAAACCTGAAAAAGGTATCGTAACTGTTAAAGCTATTTCTACAACTATTGGAGTTGAGTCAAGTGAACAATCAGAACCAATAGTAATAGAAGAAGAATAAATCTTTAAAGCTTTAAATTACATAAACAATAAAATATATTGAAATTGAAAAGAAAAATCAAGGAGGATTTTTATGGCAAGTACATTAAAAGAAAAAGATAAACTAAATATAGCAGCTGCTGAAGAAAAGTTTACTGAAGAAGAATATGAAAAGCGTAGACGTGAAAAGATTAAGAATAATGTTGGTAATGTTTTAAAGATTGTTGGTATTATATCAATTATCTTCATGGCATATATTTGTATTTTAGACCCATTATTTGAATTAACATTCTTTGGTGCTATGTTTAATAACTCACAATTCAACTTTGGTTGGAACGCATTAATGGATACTGGTACATTCACTAGTGCTCATAATGGAACTATGGAAACAACTAAAGCTATTTATGATAATGCTTATAGTGGAATTAATCTATATGATGCCGCTAAATATTTTGGCGCATTAGGAATTACAATTATATATATTGGCGTAATTTTATTATTAGTATTCCTAGTAACACTATATACAACTGAAATTATTATGATTATCAGAAATATTGCTAAGTCAAGTAGATTTATTATTACTGGTTCTACAAAGAATGTCAAAGATGGTATCGAGGAAGCAACTGTAGATATTGTTAAGGAAAAGAAGTCTAAGTCTAAGACAAAGGATTTATTTGGAGAAACACCTGAAGACAAGGCTAAAGCTAAAAAGGCTGATGCTAAAAAAGAAAATAAAAAGGTTAAGAATGAAAAGACTAACCATGAATTAGATGGTTATACTTCAGAACAACTTGAAGCTATGTTAAGAGGTGAAGGTTTTGACACTAAAGAAGATGAAAAACCAGATGACGAGCCTAAGAGTTTATTTGATGATGAAACTCCAAGACATGAAGTTTTAGAACCTGAAGTAACACCTTTAGAAACAAATTCAGAAATTAAAGAAGAAAAGTAAGAATCTTATGATTCTTACTTTTTTTTATCTTTTGAACCAGTTTATAGTCCAGAACAATTAATTATATGAAACTTTTTAGGAGGTATTCTTATGGCTGATGAAAAAATTGTAACTACATCATTTGTATTTAGTGATGAAGATAGTAATACTATGACATATGGGCCTGTTGAAATTTCTGAGCAAATTACATTAGGAAACAGAGATATTCAAACAGCAATCAATGAATGGTGCGAAGAAAATACATATGAAAAAGGAACAGTTCTTTTCTTCGATGATGTAACTAAGAATGACAGACGTGGTGCTTATTACAGATATAATGGAGAAAGTTGGCATGAAGTTCTATTAGGAAACCATGTACATGAAAATTACAATGTTCTAAATGAATTTACTGATACTGTTTCAGCTTCTAAAGATATTGAAAGAAAAACTAATATGATAGTTTCTGTAACACCAGATGGTCATTTTGAATTAAATGAAGTACCTGCTAATTTAGGATTACCTGGACTTCCAGATAGTGTTATTGGAAAAATAGAAAGATATAATTATTTAAAATCAATTGAAGTAGAAGATTCATCTTATCATCATCTAGATGCTGCTATTTCTGATTTATCAAATAATTATGATTATCTTAATAATGTAAATGTAGCTCTTGGAAGCTGTCAAGAATTATATGATGCTTTAAATGGAGATAGAAAAAGAGTTTACTATGTTAATAAAGAACTAGTAGTAGATGATGTTTCAAATCATGGTTCTGAAGATATTTATTTTACAGTTCAAGAAAAGAAAATATCAACTGATACACAAGATAATGCAAATTTTCAATTAATAAATAATGCAATCTATATTGAAACTGAAGATGCTTTTAATCTTTCAAAAGATATTTTATTTATTAATAAGAAAACTGCTAACTCTTTAAACTATACTCTTTTAACTTATGGTGTTGACTTTACATTTACTGTAAATAACAAGAGTTTAACAATTATATTTGGAAATGGAAAAGTAACAAAAGATGATATTGTAGCTGTTATTATTGGTAAATATGCAAATGCTAAATATACTGAAATTTATGAATTATTAAATGTTGGTATATTCAATGCTAGAACAATTCAAGATTCTATAATTTCTGGTTATATTGAAAGTAAGTTATCAGAAAAGATAGAAGTTCCTCATTTATATCTTTCAATAGATAATGAAGGAAATACATATTGGGACAACACATTATTACCATCTCAAACATTCTATAAGAAAACTCTACATCTTTATAAAAATGCTAATGGTAGTAACCTTATTAGAAATTTAAAAGAAAAGAAATTCAAAGTAACAAATTCAGAAACAAATAGTATTGAAAGTCCTACTTTAAAATATATTACATTTACAAATGTTAATTTCAACTATGATTTAACAACAGAAGGAAAACAAGATTTCCCTTTATTAATGATTAATGATGCAATTGCATTTGATGTTAAATATGCAGTTAACGGTTCATCTTTAGACTTCTATTTTAAAGATAATGACCAACTTTATAAATATGGTTTATTAGGAGATAAAGATGAAGAAACTGGTAACTATACTGAAGCAGAAACTGTAGATGTATATATTACTTTATTAGTTGTTAGAAATAGTGCAAATAATTCTATTGCAGATGAAATTGCAAGAAATTATGTAAGTAAGAAAGATGCTGTTTCAATTCTTTCTAATGGAACTATTGATTTATCTGATTATGCAACAAAGAGTGATTTACTTAAAGTAAGTAAAGTAGGTCATACACACTCTGAATATTCTAGAGTTGGTCATAACCATGACTCTAGATATGCAATGTATAAACATACTCACCCTGAAATCTCTGCTGTAATGGCTGAAATCATAAATAGTGAAGCTTCTGAAAATAGAGTTTATGATTTAATTCATACTCACTCAGTTAGAGTAACTGTTACTTCTGAACATTGGGGTGACGTCGCAACCAATGATGGAAATATCTCAGGTGGTGCATCTCAATTTGGAAAAGAACTCCAATTGATTCCTGGTGATACAGAAGAAACAACTTTTGACTTTGTTCTTACTGTTGATAGCGATAAAGAAATAACTTCTTTAAAAGAAATATATGAATATACAACAGGACAAAAAGAACATAGCGAAAATAATACAATAAACTGTATTGGTGATGGTGTATTACTTGTACCAGCAGGTACTGTAAACATTGATTTAACTACTGGTCACGAACAATTCCCTTCAGAAATTCGTGGTTTCTATATAACTAAAGATGGTGAAGATAATTATACTTTAATTTTAGAAACAAGAGAAGATAAAGTAAAGAGGTTTATTAGTTTAACAGATTTCGCTTATACACTTTCATATGATGGTGGAACTAAAGTCAACCATGAAATCAGATATAAATTATCATTTGATGATGTTGTAACTGATTTACACGGTAATGAGGGTCCAAAAAAAGTCGCTGAAAGTCAAATTGAAAACTGGATTAAAGAAATTTTCGAAAATAATAATGAAAGCTTACTTGCAGTTTTAAGAGAATTAAATATAACTGTAAATGAAGAAGGAAAATTCATTATAAATGACGTTGACCTTATTTTAAGTAACGAAATAATTGAAACAATCAACGAAAAAATTCGTGAAATTAATGCTTTCAATACAAAAGTTAATTATGAAGAATTAGTAACAAGTAAAACTGTTACTGATGAAAATGGAGTAGAAACTGAAGTTCCAGTTCATCCAACTGTTTTTGATGCATTAAAATATATGTCAATTTTCTTCCTAGAAGATACTGTTACAGATAACCAAGTTCTTTTAGAAGATGATATTGAAGTATCTTTAGATAACGGTCCAATTGGTGGTATCAGAGAATCAAAGACATATAAAAAGGGAACTAAATTACAAACTATCCTTAGAGATATTTTAAATCCTTATGTTGATAAAGATTCTGTTATTAATAACTTACTTCCAGTTAAGGAATATACAACTATTAATTGGTTTATCAGAGAAGTTCTTGATGAAGAAGCTGGTACTTATGTTTATAATCCTATTTCTCAAGATAGAATTTTTGATAAAGAAGGAAGATATGATTTATTCTTTGAAGTAGTTCCAATGAATAAAGATAATAGAGCATGTGAATCAGCTACAAGAGAATGGGATAGCCAAACAGAATCAACTAAGACTGTAATTCAAAAACCACAACTAGAAATCGGTCTAAAAACTGATATAACAGTTAGTGGAACAGAATCAGTGTCTGTTGATGGTCATACTTATTATAAATACAAAACTAATTATTCATTCATAGACCAAAATCAAGAATCTCCAGCAATAAGTGTATTCTGGGATAGAAAGGTACAGTATAAAGACAATTATGGAATTGAATCTTTTACTCTTCCTGATGTTGGAGAATATGGACAAACTATTTTTGAAATTCCAGTATTCTTCAAATATGATTACTTCGATTTCTATACTTTAGATTATATTTATAATGAACTTCTAAGTGATAATAATAAAGTATCTGGAGAAACTGGAGAAACAGTTTACTCATTAGATGGTGTTAAGGATGAATTAAGTCCATATTTTGCTAGACGTGAAGACGGCGAATATAATGAAGTAGAACTTATTGGTTTAAATAATGACTGTTTATTTATATTTGTTGAAAATAGTGAAAAGTTCTCAAATGCAAAATTATTTATAACTAATTTATATTCTAATAGAATAGTAGCTGCTGATGATTTTGCTTCTGATAATATTAGATTTAAATTAGGTAATGTATACTATAACGGTTATCATATTGACTGTTTTTCAGATGATGAAGGAGCAAAAGAAGTATTTGCTCATAGAATAAAACTCATCGGAGGTGAAAGATAATGAATGAAAATATTAATCTTTTATATGGTGAACTAGTTCGTCTAAAGAATTTCCCTTTAGATAAAACTAATCAGCATAAAACTTATAGAGATATGGTTAATTATATTAATAACTCAAGAGTTTCTTATGATGGCCAATTACTAACTGTTTATGATGATGAAAATAAATTCAATAATGCAGTTTATTTTGTTACTCCTGGAACAAAGAACTTTATCAAAGTTCCTAATACAGAAGAAGTTGCTAATATGATTTCTGAAGCTACTAGTTCTTTAGTAGCTTCTGATACTATTACAAATATTCAAGATAGATTAACAAATTTAGAAACTCAAGGTATTAATACTGATTTAATAGAGCAACGTATTTTAAATAACATTTCAAAGAACTATGCTACACTTTCTTTATTAGAAGAAAAAGTTAAGCAAATAATTTATAATGGTGATTTTGAACAATTACCTAGTAATTTAGATACTTTAAAAGAATTATCTGATTGGATTTCTCTACATGAAACCGAATTAGATAGTATTGAAAGTGTTGTTAATAGTTTTTCTAGATATGGCACTGAAATCCAAACTCAGAAAAGTGATATTGCAATTATAAAATCAAAATTAACTGATATTAATGATGATTTAAGCAATCACAATGAAAGATTACGTGAAATTGAAGCAAACTATGTTAGTAAAGATGAGTTAAAAAATACTTTTGAAAAAGGTGTTGAAAAAGTTATAAAGACTACTTTCAATGGTAATATAACAGATTATTTCTCTTCAGAAGAATATATTCCAGCTCAATCTAGTATATCAAGTATTTCTATTAAATTAGAAAATCCGGACCAAGATTCTGAAGCAGAAACTGACGCTCAAACATTTGAAGTTGGTTTAGCTTCTCTAGAAACTTATTCAATAACATTTGTAAATAATGGTCATGGAGAAACACCAAGAAATGTTTTAAGTGCAACACAAATATTAAGATTCCCTAAACTTACTGATGCAGAATATCTTTTAGTTGGATGGTTTGAAGATGAAGCATTTTCTATTCCTGCTAAATTAGGTCCTATCACAAAGAATATGGTTTACTATGCTAAATGGGAACCAAAAGGTAGTTCTATTAGAATTTCTAATGATATACCAGTTTTATCTGGTTCTAAAGAAAGTATTAATATTAATTTTAAAATACCAGCTGGCTATGAAGATTATACTCCTGTAGTTGAATATTCTTTAGATGGTAGAAATTATACAACTGTTGATGAAGAATTAGGAATTAAAACTGAAAGTTCAGAAGAAACAACTTTTGCTTCTACTATTGTAGGTTTATTACCTGGTGTATATAATGTAAGAATTACTTTATATGATATGACTATATCTGGTGTTATTTTAGTAGAACCAAATAAAAGAGAAGGTTATGCTTTCTTTAAGTATAATGATGGTGTCGGAGCATATAAAAATGATGGTTCTTTAAAAGATAATGCAATCGTTGTTTATGTAAATGATGAAAACAAAAATTCTTTTGAATATGAATTTGAAGATGGTGTAGTTTCAGTTGGATTAAAGCAATTCATTGAAACAGCTAAGACCTATAACAAACCAGTATCAATTAGAATTTCTGGTGAAGTAACTACTAACCAATGGAGATATCGTGAAAAAGAAGAATCTTTAGCAATAGTAAATGATGTTTATAATTCTTTTATTGATGGCGATATAATCGAAGAAAATCAAATTATTGCTTATGGAATCAATACTAAAGAAACTAGTAAAACTGATATTAATGGTTTAAGAAGTTATATTGAACGTAAAGCATCAGTAGATTCAGCTAATGATTGTGAACAAATGCTTAATATTCTTGAAATTAAAGGATTTAACAATCTAACAATTGAAGGTGTAACTAAAGATGCAAAGATTTCTAACTTTGGCTTTAGTTTTAAAGAATGTAATTCTATTGAAGTAAAGAATTTAACATTTGAAAATTATCCTAATGATGCTATTGAATTTGTTGGTGGAAATAGTGATACATATCAAAATTATGGTCATTATTGGGTTCATACTTGTAAATTCAATAGAGGACATTCTAACTGGGATATTACAGCTAAAAAAGATAAAGGCAATGGAGATGGTTCAATAGATTCAAAGTACTGTCAATATGTTACAATTTCAGATTGTAAATTTGAAAGAACTGATAAGACAATGTTAATTGGTGGATGTGGTTCTGATATGCAAGACTATTTCACTATATCAAACTGTCTATTCGATACTTGTAAATCAAGATTACCTTATGTTGCTAAAGCAAGAACTCATATTTACAATTGTATATTTAAAAACAATGGTGAATATTGTATTAAAGTAAGATATGATGCAAAAGTATTTGCAGAGAACAACTATTTTGTTAATTGGACAAAAGCTGTAACTTATCCAGACCCAGAAAAAGACTCTAGTGCTTTTGGATACAAGTTCTATAATAATCTATATGAAAGTCCAAAAGAAGGTCCAGGTGCTGGTAGTATTAGACTTGAAGCATATAACGGGGTTGTTTTTGATACTGATTCTAATAAATTCTATTTTGATAATGAACATTCAAAATCAGATGTTGAATTAATAGCTCCAGCAATACTTAAAAAGGAAATGAATGAAGGTTCTCTTAGTTTCGGAATTCCTTTCTATAAGGAACAAGCCGGAAGTAGCGTTGGTATTGTTTATACCGATAAAGATGAAGATTTATCAGATGATGATGCAGAAACAAATGAGTATATTGATGAAAGTCAAATAAGTAGTTTAAATATAAAACCACTTATTGATAGTAATAACATTGATTTAAACTCAGATGGAAACTTTGTTTATGTAATAAATGAAGAAAGCGGAGCTACTGTTTCAAAATTATATATAAAAGTTCCACAAGGAATTAAAGGTTCTGTTTATTTAAAATATAGTAAATAATGAACAACTAATTATAAGGATTTTTGGAGGTAACTGAAATGCCTAAAAATAATAATTTTAGTAATTACGGTGGAACCGTTGTAGATAGCTTCAAAATTGGTGCAAAAGGCGTATCGCTTTATTCCAGTGCAATTATTTCTGGTAATAAGGCGGTACAACGCCATGGAAAGTATCTATATGTAGAGGATATTGAAACTGGTGAATCAAATAGATTAGCATATGATTATGAGCTTCCTACTAATTGTATTGAGTCATATGAACAAAGTCCAAATGGTAATGAAGTTACATTCAATTTTAAAGATGGTTCTAAAGTAACAGTAGCAAGAAAAATAGAGAGTGATATAATTCATCCAGAAACATCAACACCAAAAGACATTGTTCTTTTTGGTAATGAACATGGAAATGAACTTATTGATAGTAATATCGGAATTATTGATTTAAAGAGTGAAGATTTTAATTCAATTGATAAATTTGCAGATGAGCTAGTGGATGACAAGGTCGTTACAGCAAAAGCAGTCCTTTCTTATGTTGGAAATATTACAGACATTCTAAGTGCAAGAATGGAAGGAAAAGACATTTCTGTGAATTCTAATGAAAATCAAACAAATGAAAATAATTAGGAGGATAAAATATGGCAAGTCTAGATTATTCTAATAAAACATATGTTGACCTAGTAAGACAAGCTTTAGCTGACTTTGATAGTATCTTTGGTGCATTAGTTAACAAAGGTTTACTACACAAAAATGATAAGGGAGTTATGGTTCCTTTAGCTGCAAGTGATAGAACTAGTGGTGAATTCCCAACAAGTTCATATGCTGGCTTAATCTCTAGTCAATTATATACAATCAGTGGCAATCCTAATGCAGGTAATCAAATTTCTAACTATGTTGGTCAAACTGTAAATGCTTCTAGTATTTTAGTTGATTATGCAACAACAAATTCAATTACTCTTAATGTAGGTTCTGCTGGTTATTATGATTCATCTTCTAAACTTAGAATTACTATTCCAGCTGTTACTGCAACAGTTAGTGGTTTAGTTCAAAACTTAACTGGAAATAATGGTGTTGTTTTCACAGTTTCAGAAGATAATAAGAATTTTAAAATTACACCACCAAGTAATAAGATTCTTACTGAAGTTACTATTCCATATGGTAGTGTTCATGCTGAAGTTGAAGAATCTAAGATTACAAACACAGTTGCAATCTCATCTTCTGTTGATATTAGCAATAGCTCAACAATTGGTACTGCAACTAAAACAGCTCCAACAACAGCTCAAGCAGCAAACTTTGAAAAGTTAATTGTAACTCACTCAAGTACTGCAACAGGTTCTATTAGTGTTGAACCAACAATTGATTACAGTGCTGGTTATATTGATAGTAGTAAAGTAAATGTTCATACAGAATCAATCTCAACTACATTCCATCCAAAGACAAATACAACTGGTAGTGACACAATTTATATTCCAAAGGCTACAATTTCTAATATCACTGGTTCTAGTGTAATCGGTTTAGATACTGGTAGCTTAGAAACTGTAACTAAACCTGAAGACGGTATTGCTATCGTAGCTTCAGCTAATGATTTCAATGTTTCAGGAACAATCACTGAAGGTTATATTAAAGATGGTTCAATTTCTGGTACTGCTTCTTTAACATCAACTACTAAGTATATTAAAAAGGGTGCTGTTGCTCCTTTCTCTAAGAAAGTTAATTTAACAACTACAAACACATCTGAACTTATTCTTAACTCTTCTGATGAAGATGCTTATAAGATTAAGTTTAACTTAGATTCAAGTTCAACATCAGGAAATGGAACAATCACTCCAGGTTATATTAATGCTTCTGGTTATACCGGAACAATCTCAATGGATGAAAAGACACTTTCAATTCCAAAAGCAGCTGTTAAAGTTGATACTGCTTTAAGTGCAATCGATTTAACTGCAAGTGATTTAACTTATTTAACTAAGAGCGTTCCTGTAGGTGAAACTGCAAATTATTATACAATTTCAACTAAGGCAACTGCTGTAAGTTCAATAGATACAACAGTAACTAAGAACGGTTATTTAAAAGATGATATCGTTCATAGTGGATTTACAAATGCTTCTGGTGAAAACTATTTCTTAAGAAAAGGTAGAGTTCAACATACTTCTGGTTTAAGTAATGATTTATACTTAGCTGGAGAAAAGCAAACAAACCCAGATGCTGTTTATTCTAATATCTTATTAAATACAAAGCCTACTGGTGACTTCTTCGAAATTACTACAACTTGCAACGAAGAAATTACTGAAGGTTATATTAAAGCTGGTGACGTTACATCAACAACTTCTAAGTATTATTTACCAAGAGCAGTTGTTGAATATGTAGAAAACTCAGCTGGTAATAACTTCTATCAAGTTAAGACAGCCGGTTTCTTACCTTCTGGTGCTATTTCTAACATCTCAGGTGAACTAGATGAAGCTGTTTTAAGTGCTGCTTTAGCTACAAATTTAAATGGTACTGCTGTAAGTGGAATTTTATCTACTGCAACTAAGGGTGCAAATGACTATACATTAACTATTTCTAAAAATGCTTTAGGTAGTGATGCTGGTTATATGTCAGCTCAACAAGGTACTTTAAACTTAGCTGAAAATTATTACATTAAGCACGGTGCTATTTCTCTTGCTGGTGCAATTACTCTTCCAAACTTTACAAATGTTGAACCAATCAAATTTACAAAGACTGGTGTAAATGGAACATTCTATAAGTTTACTGGAACTGCTTCTGCAACAATTAGCCCTACACTTACTGAAGGTTACATTAAATCTGATGATGTTACAAATAATGGTATTTTAAGTCAAGATGTTTATGCTGAAATGCCAGGTGCAACATTCACAGACAGTGATACAAGCATTAAATTAACTACTGTTGGAAATAACATTGCAAGTGCTGGAGCTGGAAACACTTCTAGATTCTTCATCACTCCAGGTATTTCTAATGAAGATAAGACAGTTGCAAAATCAGCTACAGCTGGTTATGTTGAAGCTGGAACTCCAATCACAATCACTCCACAAGTTGCAAGTGGTTCAGAAACATTCTATGTTAAGGAAGGTGCTGAAGTTACAAATGCTACAGCAACAATTAACAACTTAACATTCAATAAGGGTACATTATTATCTGGTACAACTGGAAACCAATATACAATTACTGTTTCAGGTTCTGGAACAATCTCTGGTAGAGTTGGTGAAGGTTACTATACTGGTGCTTCTAATGATAGTGCTTCAAGCATTTCTGGTACTGCTGTAATTGGAACTTCAGGTGTTTCAACTACAATCGCAAAAGGTTCTGTTAGTGGAAATGCTTCAATTAGCACAGAAGTTACAAAATATTCTGATGATTTAGTTTTATATACTTCTACTGAAGTTGGAAATGCAACTGCAGATTATCATAAGATTACTGCAGGTGTTAAGAGCTTTGCTGCTAATAAAGTTGTTTCTGAAGGTTATGTCAAGGAAGCAGATGTTACTGCTCCAACTACTGCTACAACAACTGAAGAAGATGTTTATATCTTAAGATATACTGCTTCTGCAGCAACTGTTAATGAAGAATCTGTATTTATCCCATTCTCTAGTGGTATTACAGGCGGTTCTGATGGTAAACAAACTACAACTATTAATGTTGCAGGAAAATATGTTGATAAGAATATTCAAGTTTCTTTAAATAAAGATGCTATGGGTGAAGATGTTGTTTCTGCAATTGATGTATTAAGAGCTAGATTATCTGGTACAACAGTTCCAAGCAACTACGAATCAACAAATAGCTAAAATTAAAAAGATATATCTTCGGATATATCTTTTTTTAATATTTTAGAATATGCTGGAACAATCTATTATATTGAAATTTTTATAGGAGGTTCACACATGGCAACTAGACCTACTTTATCAGAATTATTAGAAACTGTTGTTAGTATGAAGGATAATATTGATGCATTACAAAATGCGATGAGTGATGCTAAATTAAAATATAATAGTACAACTCTTGTTCCTGCAACAACTAGTAAACTATTATCATACTCAGAATTATTAGGAGCTTTATCAATTCAAAGTGGTTCAGCTTCATCTTCATATAGTGTGACTAATAATCCTTCAGTTTCTTTATCATTTAAAGAAATTGGAGCTAACAATCAAGAAACAAATATTGCTTTAACTTCTACAGCAAGCCCTTTTAAACTTACAATAACTGGAACTGCTGGTAAAGCTAAAGTTACTGAAACCGTATCAAAAGGTTTAATTACAAACTCTGCATCAAATGTTTCAGAAAATTTAAGCACAGGTTCAATCACAGGAACTGGAACTTGGTATATTCCTGCTGCTCAACTTTCAAACAATGCTTCATTTGATGATATTACAGATTTTAAACCTGTAATTTCTGCTACTCCAACTTTAACAAATATTACTGCTGGAACTTTAACTACAACAAAGCCATCTAGTGGACAATATATTAAACTTTCTACTGGAGCAGATAGTAGAGTTCTAAATGTATTTAAAGATATAGAAATTACAAAAGCTGGTTATATTAAAGCTGGAACTTTAACTGACACAACTATTAATAAAACGATTAATATGAATGCTTCAGACACTTATTATTTACCTATTAGTGTAGCAAGTGGTTCTGGAAACACTTCTGTTTCATTATCAGCTTCAAGTTTAACATTTACTCCAACTATTTCTTTAAACAATGCTGGAAATCTTTCTGCTGACCCTGCAACTACAACAAAACCAACTTCAGGAAGTTATATTGCAGTTAAGTTAGATGATATAGCAAGTAAAACTTCTACAGCAACTGGTACAGGTAAAATTACAACAGCTGGTTATTTATCAACTGGTAATTTAACATCAGGCACTGCAACTGTAACTGCTTCTGTAAACACAGATGCTATAACTTATATTCCAATTCCAAAGTTATCTATGATTTCTGCAATTGGAACAGGAACAATCACAAATAATGTTAAAACAACAAGTGTTGGTTCTGTAAATATCGCTCCTGAATCTGATATTCTTAGTGATACAGAAACATCATTTGCTATTCCTATGAATAAAACCGTAACAAATGGCGTAGTTAGTAAAGAATATGGAGTTACTGCTGGTTATGTAAATACTATTTCAAAAACAACTACTAATTTAACTTTAACACCAACTTCAAATATTCCTTCAAATTTATATCTTAAACCTTCAACATTAACAATCTCTGAATGGTATGATAAAGAAGGAAAGAAAACATCAGTTGAAACTCCAACTATTGAATTTAATGGTAGAACTGCTTCATTTAAATGGAGTCCAAAAATTAGTGCAACTTATGGTGCAGTAAATGGAGAATATTCTTTCCCTATAGATGCTGTTAGTGCAACTATGGATTATGCTAATGTTCTTCCAGGTGTTACTATTGACAATTCAAGTACAATTAAACCAACAAATACTGCAACTGCTGCAGATGATTTTGTTATTAAATTATCTCCAAATTATAGTGTAGGTTCAACAGCTGGTGGTTATGTAGCTGGTGGTTCATCAAAGACTGGAGCTATTATAAACAAATATGTTCCTAAGGCAAAATTCTCTTATGTTGATGGAGAAGTTGCATGTTCATCTGCTGGTTATATTGAAACTGGTAAATTATCTTCAGGAAGCTCTGGAGATTTAATTGATAGAGGTACAATCACAATCTCTGCTATTGGTAAACTTCATAATGCAGATGATACTGTAGCTCAATATCAAGATTTATTCTCAACTACTAGACCATCAAATAATTTAAAATATTATTATATTGATGTTCAAAAGACAATAAATAATGCAGGTTATATTTCTAGTTCAGATGGAACTATTAATCTACCTTCAATTTATATTAAATCAGCAAATATTGATAGTAGTGCTGCATTAAATATTACTAGTGATAAATTAGAATTAAATGGAACAAAAGTTAAATATTCTGCAATTGCATCTTCATCTGCTTTATATTCAGATGGTTATATTGAAGAAGCTGGCTCAATTGGAGCTGCTATGAATATTTCTAAAGAACTTGATTTAGGAGCTTCAGCTTTATCTACTTCAGTTCAAGTATCTAATGGTGCTGTTACTGTAGATAAGAGTTCAGTATTATCTTCAACTACAAGTTCAGTCGCTTATCCATATGCAATCACTTTCGGTTCTTCTAATGGTTCTGCAACTCCAACTGCAAGTCATACTCAAGGTTATGTTACATCAACAGCTGCTAAAACACCTTTAACTGGAACTGCAAAAGCAGTTACTGTAACTAAGCCTTCTAATTTCTATATTAAATCAGGTTCAGTTTCAGTTACAGGAAATGGTTTATCTGGTGGTGGTTCATTCACTCCAGAAATCTTTATCAATACCGCTGGAAATGCTTCTGGTATTGGAAGCGCAACAACTTCTAAACCAAACAGTGGAAAATATATTGCAGTTAGAACTAGCTCACAAGATTCTAAAGTAATATCACAAACTAATCCAACAATAGAATTTAATGAAGGTTATATTTCTGATGATACAACTCAACTTTCAGTTACTAAATCAAGTTCAACTACAGTTGGTTTAAACCAATCAGCAATTACTTATATTCCTTTAACAAATGCTGGAAAAGCTACAGCTATTTCAACAGATGGTTCTACAATAGCTTCAACTACACCAAGCATCTCATTATCTCAATCAGGTTCAACTATTAGTGCAACTTTAAGCATTTATCCAGTTGCAAAAATAACATCTGAAGGATATTCTGAAGTTGGAACAACATTTGGACCTAAAACAACTTTCTCAGGAGAAATCACTATTCCAAGTGGTACTTTTGATGATTTAATTGGTTCATTTAATTCAACAAGTAATAAATTTGTTGTTACAAGTAAAGTATCTAAAGCTGGTTATTTATCAGCAGTGACAAAGACATTCAGTATTGATAAGTCAACTATTACTGTTAATAAACCAACTATTTCAACTGTTTCATCATTTACACCTACAATTTCAAATTCAACTGCTGCAACAAGTGGATATACAAATTTAGGTAGTTTAAAGAATGGCTCAGGACAATATAAATATGCACTTTCTTCAACAGTTCCTTCTGGTGCTTATGGATTTGTAGTAAACACAGATTCAGGAAATGCTGTTGTAAGTTCTTCATTAACATATTCAGCAACTGCTGGTTATACTCCTGCAATTTCATCTACAACTGTTACAAGTGCTAACACTAATGTTAGTATAGCTGGTTCAACTAAATATTTATCTATTCCTGCTGCAAGTGGAAGTGTAACTTTAAGTGGTGGTACTCTATCTATTTCAGGTTCTAAATCATCTTCAATGACACCTACATTAACAACTTCAAAAGTTGTTCCTGTTTATGAAGATGGCGAAGAAGAAGATGAAAAGAATATTACTGCAAAATCAATTCTTAACGGAACTGCAAATGCTAATAATTTCTTCATTGAATTAAATACAACTTCATCTACCGATTCAAGAACAGTAGAAAGAGCTGCTATTAGTGCTGGTGTAAATAATATTGTAGAAGGTTTCTTACCTTCAGATTACTCTTTCGCAGGAAAATCTTCTGCAAAGACATCATCAACAATTTCAATGGCTAAAGGTTCTGTAACTGATAAGATTTATTTAACTCCAGGTTCAACTGATGTTAGCTTAAATGTAACTGGAACAGGATTTACTCCTACAATTTCAGTAACAAATGCTAGTCAAGGAAATGATATTTCTAAATATGTTGTAACAAAATCTGTATTTGATAGTGCTTCAACAGTAAAAGGAAATGTTATTGCTCTTACAACAAACTCTGGAAAAACTACAGGAACAGCTGTTGCGAATGCAACAACTACTGAAGGTTACCAATTAGACAATACAGCAGTTGGAACTAAATCATTTGATTTAGGTGTTAATGCAGCTACAAATGTTTATGTTAATATCCCTGATGCAACTTATGCAAACACTGTATCTGGAACTGGTGCTTTAAGTGTTACAGCTAATCCAAAACCAGCAGTTACTCTTTCAAAAGGAACATCAAGTGGAGAAACAAATAATATTACATCTGCAATTAGTGCATCACCAATAACAGGTGGATTCTTATTTAATATTGCTGGTGAATCTTCTGCTGTAACTGGAAAAGTAAAGAGAGCTGCTTACTCAGTAACAAGTTCTATTACAAAATCTGGTTATATCGAAACATCTGCAACAACAAACACAAGTAGCCTTGGTGAAACTACTATTGATGTTAGTATTCCAAAATCAGATGTAGCAAACTCTAAGTTCTACATTGGTAAAGCTGCTGGAAATGTTACTGTTTCAAGTACAGAAGTAGAACCTTCTTGTTATTTAAATCAAACTAGCCAAGCTTCATCAAGTAATGCTGTTATGTTAAAATCTATACCACAAGCAGCCGCTCCTACTTCAGGATATTATGTTGCAGCTGATGTTGAATTCCCTGGTCTTGAAATAACACCAACAGTTACAACTTCTCTTACATCAAGTGGTTATATTAATAACAAGAATCAAATTGGAACAAGTGTTGGAAATATTGTTATAACTCCATCTATAAAAACAGTTTATATTCCTATTGATTTCTCTATTAGCGGAAACTCTCAACAAGTTAAAATAACTGCTGGAACATCTGCTACTGTTTTCAATACAACTACTGGAGCAAAAACTGCTGTTTCTAAAGTTTCAAATACACCAGTAAATGAAACTGTTTCAGTTGTAAGTACTGCATTAGCTTCTACTGCAACTGGTGCAAGCATTGATAATTATGTTGAAGCTTTATATAAGAGAATGTTAGGTAAAAGCTATTCATTCACTGATGCTTCTGAAGAAACAATTCCAGATGTAAATTCTGGAGGTCAAACATCAAATTCTTATGTATTGACATTCCCTTACTCAGGTTCATTCTTTAATTATGTTGGCTCTACATCACAAACAAAAGGTTCAGCAATATATCAAGGAACAACATATAATACTTGTCTTAAGATGGAATCTTCAACTTCAATTACATTTACAACAACTGCTTCATCAACTCTTACAATGGTATTTGGTGATAATGATACAAAAGCAAATTGTAAAATTGATAATGTTTCAACTTCTGCAACTAGTGGAAAAGTTCTTACTAAGACACTTGCAGCTGGTTCACATACAATTACAAAACAAGATTCTTGTAATTTATTCTATTTATCAATTGCTTACTAAAAATAAAGATAAACCTTCGGGTTTATCTTTTTTAATATTTAGAACTCATAGGAACAATTAATTATTATGTATCAACGGATTTTCCGATATTTTATAATGAAACATAATTATATCTTTAAAAAGTAAACCATTTGGTTTATAGGTGTAATTTGTTAAAATATAAAATATCGAAAGATATTTTATTTTTTTTTTATTGGAGGTTAATATATGGCATCAAATTTTAATATGAAATGTGCTCATAAAGATGGAAAGAGCCAGCTTACAATTGGAGTAGACGAAAATTCTAAAACAATTGAAGGAATTAATGACGAACTTATTATTAAAAATAAGGATGGCTCAGCTGCAAAGATTTCAAAAGAGAATATTCCTGGTATGCCAGATGATGTCTCTGAAGAAAATAAATTAATAACACAAAAAGATTTGCAAGAAATGTTTAAAAATATTTCTGATATTATGGATTCAGCTGGTAAATTAGCTGAAATAGTCGGTTTAAATTTAAAAAACGGAGGTAAAGAATAATGGCTACAGTAACAATAAAAGAAGTTTTAGAAAAGGCAGTAAATGATTTTAATACATTACAAAATAATTTACACGATTTAGGTGTTAAATATACAAATGGAAGTGGACAAAGCGTAGTAATTCCAGCTACTAGTTCTGCTCTAGTTCCAAGTGAAACATTAGTAAATGCTCTAGCTGTTTCTACAGCTTCAGGAAGTGGTGCTTCAGTATCTCTTTCTTCATCAGCAGTTTCATTTGTAAGTTCAAGTTCATATCCTGTTCAAGCAACTGCAGCAACTGGTGTTTACACTTCTAGTAAATCTGAAACTAAATATATTAAAGCAGGTAGTTATTCAGCTTCAATTGCAGGTGATAATATTCCAGTAACTTTATCAGTTTCAAGTTCTCCATCAGGAGCTGTATCTTCAACACAAACTTCATATCCAATTGTAATTGGTGCTACAGGAACTGCAAAAACAATGACAGCAACTGCAACAGGTGTAACTGGTTATATTGCTGGTGGAACAACAACAGCAACTAAATCAATAAATATTTCAGCATCTCCTTTAACAGTTTATTTAAAGGAATCAACTATTTCAAGTGAAAGAGCAGTTACAACTAACACTGCAACCGCAACTATTCAACCAAATAAAGAAATAGTAATTCCTGCAGGTTATTTTGGTAGTGATAGAATTATTAGGGCTGCAAAAGCAGATAACGTTTCTGAAGCAACTGCAGCAGCTGGTTTCTCATTAGATATTACCGATGTTACTGCAACTCCGACTATTACAAAAGTAACTGGTGGAAATGATTATGAAATAACTGGAGGTCTAACTGGAACTTTCTCAGCAACAACTGCAGGTTGGTTTTCTTCTGGAACAGCTACAGATAAAACTATTACTTTAGGTAGAATTCCAGCAGCATCATTAAGCGCAAGTTTATCATTAGTAGAACCATCAGTTGCATTAGATTTAGTAACTGGAAGTGATGACGATGGTTTCTATGTTGAAGTTTCAAAAACTATAACAAAAGGTAGTGCTCAACCAAGTGCAACTGCAACAACTGGTTATGTAGAAAGTAAAACTAATAGTGGAACTAGTACCGCTGTTAATGTTAGCGTTGCAGCAGCTGAAAATGGAACAATGAAGAAATATATTGCAGCAGCAACTACTTCTTTTGCAAAGAATTCAATAACTGCAACATCTGCATCAACTAAAGGTACTGTTTCTTTAATTTCAACATCTGGACTTACAAATAGTCTTTATTCTGCAGTTACAATTTCAACAACTAAAAATACAAGTGATTCTGTATATTCTATTCCAGTAAATGTTCCTTCAAAAGAAATTACTTTATCAGAATCTATTAAATATTCAACTACAGCTGGTTATAGCACAGCTCAAACAAATGTAGTTAAAAGCATTGGAGACAGTAAATTAACAACAACTGCAGGTGACACTCATTATATTAATATACCTGCAAGTTCAAGCACTGTTTCAAAAGGCACAGTAACAAATCCAGCTGTTGCTATTTCTCATACATCAAATATGTCTACTGCTTCATCAGGAACATATTATGTCAATATTACAGCTGGTGTTACTGAAGGAAGTTTAGGATATAGCAATGGAGTTACAGCTGGTTATGCTCCAGCAGCAACAAAAACAGGTTCTTTTGCAACTACTGCAAGTTATAGTGGAACTGGAAAAGTGTATGTTCCAACAGCTACTTTCTCAAAAACAGAAGGAACTTCAACATCAACAGTTTCTAGCAATACAACTAATGGAACAGTTACAGTTAATGTTGCAACTCCTTATACCGTTAATTCAACTGTAGCTGGTTATACACCAAAAGCACAATTATTATCAGGAAACGTTAATGGAACAGCAACTTTCAATATTGCTTCATTCTTTACTTTAAGTGATGATGGAAATGTTCTAGAAATTAATTTATCATAAAAGGAGGTATCTAAATGAGTAATTTAGAAAACCTAACTAATTTAGAAAATCAAATAAAAGATGTAAAAGATTTAAAAATAAATAAAAATGGTCAAACATATCACCCAAATATTCTTTATAACAATGGAAAAATATCTTGGACTAGACCTATAACAGTATATATTGATTTTTCTAAAGATAGTTCTTTATCAAATTTTACAATAAACCAAGATATGCTAAAGAGAATGGCAACTTGTTTTAGAGTTGAAAAAGGAAATATCAAATATGCAAACACAGTTGATGTAGAATCAATTAACGCTAGAGTTAGACTATTTGAATATGAATCAACAAATAGAATCAAATGTCAAGCTTATGTTGGTGATAAAATCGTTTTTGATGATGTTAGATTTAGTGAACTACAATATTCTAATTTCCAAATAAAACTTGGAAACACAGTTATTGGAACTTCAAATAATTTTGCATCAAAAAATTATTTTACATATGATTTAAATTATACTACATCATATTCTCCAGATGAAAATGGTGGTTCAATTACATTTACTTGCAAGTTTATTCCAAATCGTAATTTCCATGTTGTATATAAATATGAATCTGGTGTAATAGCACAAGAAGATAGTTTTTCTATTGATTCTCCTTCAACTTGGGTAAATCGTTTTGGAACATCTCAAACAGGCACACAACAAACTGAAGATAGAGTTATTGCTTTTGCATTCTATGCTGGAAGTTCTTTAAAGAGAATGGATTATATTACTATTAGACAATCATATACTTTAAAAACAATAAGTAATTTTGATGTAACAAGTCTTACACCTGAAGCAGGAAGAACTTACACAGTTTATTTAAAGAATACGAAAACAAATTCTACATTTTCTTTTGTAAGCCTTAAACAAGGTAATGTAACAACAACTAATATAAGTGCTTTAACAAACTTATGTGCACCAAATGATAATATTAGTGAAATAGGATATTTAAGTGATAGAGCTAGGGCTGATGGATATTTTATGTCAAATCGTTATTTACTTCCTGGTGCTCGTATATTTGAATCAACTGCAGCAGCAACTGATTTTATTAATGATGAAAATAAATCATCAGTTTTATTCTATACACCTAGTTCTAATGTTGCTCTTGTAGAGTATAGATATCCATCTAGTAAAGACAGCTATGGAGTTGTTAAATATAATCAATATTTCGAAATAGCAACAAAATCAAATAATAGTATTTTAATAACTAAAGATGATTCTGATTTTACATACACTCCTAGTACTACAACTGGTACTGTAAGTGTTGATTTCTTTAATAGATATGGAAATGTTTCAAATGATAGAAAAGAAACAACAGTAACATTAACACAAAGTATCGCATTTAAAGGTTGGATTGGCAGTAACACTATCTTACAAAAAAATAATACATGCCCTGTAGAAACATCTTATATATGTTTTACAGCAGCAGTAGATATTCAATATAAGTTACCAAGCTCTATTTCTATGAGTAATCCTAGCTATAATTTTTATAGCGTTTATAATTCAAAAACTTCTTTTGCGGCTCATTTTCCTAATTTAAGTTTTAATAGAGTCTCTGAGACTAAGTTTACAGCTAAATCAAGTCTTTATGCTACTTGGACTGGAATTGCTTCAGATTCAGATGATATTTATAAAACTATTACAATTACTATACCTTCTTACAATAAGAGTTATTTTACTTGTTTTAATCATTCTACACAACTAGCATATGGAAGTTATAATGTTGTAACAAAAGAAATAAAGCTATCAACATTAGTAAAAAGAGATTTAACTAGTATATCTAAGAAAGAGTTATTAATAAACACAGGTTTTATCGATTTTATTAATTCAGTAGATGAAGGAATAAATGAATCAGTTTCTATTCCAGTTAAGAAATTAATTAATAATGTTGCTCCAGGTTTAGATTTAAATGTTAGTAGTATAACTGGAACACATACTGGAAAACATACTGTAAATTATAAAAATGTTAATAGTATAGAACAAACAACTTATAGTTTTAAAAATGGAAGTACAACAGCATTTTCAGCTAATGTTAGCCCTTCTGGTGATGTTTCATTAAGTGGAACTAACGATGTTACTTTTACTTTAGCATCAGTTCCTTCTGTAAGTAATTTTAATATTTCTCATGTTACTAGTTCATTTACTATTCCTGTAACTACAAGAGATACTTCACCTGCTTCTACTAAAGTTAAAGCAAAATATTATTTTGAATTTTATTCTGGTTCTACTGAGAGTTCTTCTCTTCCAACTATTTCGTCACCAATTCGTTATATTTTAGTTAAGAATAACTTAAGTAATAATTCTTGTTTCAATCTTGTATATTTACAACCAACACTTAAAGCAAGTTCTGTAAATTCAGGATATAACAGATTATTAAATGAAAAGTTTGATGCTGAAAGACTTCCTATCTCACGTAATTTTGCATGTTCTACTACAAAGAATAGCTTCTTTTTCCAAAATAAGAAGTGTGAAGTAAAATCAGACGTTAGAGTGGTTGAAAAAGACATTCATGGTGGAGAAATTACTGTTTCATATAATGACACTAACAATGAATCAGGATATGGAAACACAACTGTTTGTACTTTATATGATGGCTTAAGTTTATCAATGAGTAATGTTCAATGGGGTATAAGTCAAAGTCTAGAAGAAGAATTTACTAACACTTCAAATTCTTTTGCATTAAGCAATAGTGTAGCTAATGGAACATATTATGCAATTCCTTATGTTGCTGGAGATGTTTTCTCAATGGCAACACCTCCTGCTGTAAAAGTTTTACCTTCTTATCTTTCTACAACTGGCTATGTTTTTGGTACTTATAGCACTTATTCTATAATTTGTAGCGCAAACGCAAGTGGCACAGTAACTAAAACTTTACCAAGTGGTGATTATAATACTTTAATTCAAAATGGGCTTTCTGTTTATGATTCATCATCTTTTAGATATTTATATAGAGCCATTGGTACTGTAGAAAGACATAAGATTTACACTACATTAGCACTAGCTAATAATTCAAATTGTACTTCTAGTAAGTTACCTTTAACAGCAAATATAATTGAAGTTAAAACTTATACTACATCAGAAGCATTACTATATGTTAAAGTTACAACAAGTGACTATAATGACACAACTTATTATATATTAGCTACTGAGCCATATTCTTTTGAATCTAAGAGTTTAAATTCAGATAATATTTACTCAACATCTGGAAATACTATAACTGTTTCTCCAGTTTTAACTAATGATATATTTGTTCATATTTATAATTATGGGCCAGAAGATTATGTAACTGGCTTTACTATAAAATATGGAACAACAACACTTAGCAAAAATCATGGAACTGCCCAGTTCGAAGGATATGAATTTAGAATCCCAAGAAGTGTCGCAAATATAACTGTAACTGCAACTTATTCTAATAGTTCTCCTTTTAATTTATATGACTTATACAATTTTACTTCTGGTAAATCAATTAATTTATCAACATTTAGTTCTAATAGAGAGTTATATTTAAATATTACTCCATATATAAAGTGGAGTGAACTTACATATGCAAATGGAAGTGGAGCTACAGGTAAAGGATTCTTTTTTAAAGATAATACTTCAAATTCTGAAACAGTTACATTTGCAGTATATAATGATACTGGTTCTAATATTACACAAGCTTTTATTGGAGCATGGAGTAATTCGAATGTAAATGTAAGGAAAGTTCTTGTTAATAATTATTATAATACTGATTATCCTTCTAAAACGTCATTAAATTCATTTGACACTAGTTTAGTAAATTTTGTATCTGCAGGAAGCTTTAGTTTATCTGCAGGAACAAGTATGATTCTAAGAGTTGTAGATAATATCGATAGAAAAAATATTAGTTGTAAAGTTATGATTGGAGAATATAGAACTGTAAAAGTTACTGCTCCAGCAAAAAGTGAATCAGAAAGTACTCTTTATTATAATGCTGCTAAACTTAAAGTAACAAATATTGATGATTTAACATCTGTAAAATCATATACTTTTGCATCTGCAGGAAGTTCTTATACATTTAGTATTCCTACAGGAGCTCCATTAGAAATTTCTGCAAAGCCAAGTAATTCATCATCTTATTCTAATTATGTATCTTTCTCAATTCCTAGAAATAGAGGAAATAACAATATTTTAAATATTAATGTAGGATGGGATGTTGTTAATCATATAGATACATATGGAACATTGCTTAAGACAGATTATAGAAGTTTTGGTTCTACATATGTTATGCCAAATATTTTAACAAACCCAACAACTGTATACAGTATGGGTACTGAATCAAAATCATGCAGTGTTGTTAAAGGAAGCACTTCTATTCAAACATTCAATGCAAGTTTCACAAAAGTATATGAAATTACTTCATCTGCGAAAGCATATTATATAAATTCTTCTAACCAAAAAACTTATATTGCTACAAACCAAAATTTACCAAATGATATAACTAACATTATTATAGAATCTGGTAATTATATTTATTCAGGTACAGTAAATCTTCCTCAACCTAATTCTTATATTTCTGAATCAGAAATATTTGATGGTTATGAAATCAACTCAGTATATTTCAATAAAGGAAATGGCATAAGTGTAAATCTTATTTATTCAACACCTATAAGTTCATTTACATTTAATTTAAAGACAATTACTGGAGTAAAATTAATTCTTACAGCTGGTTCAGGATATTCTATTTCTGCTGTTAGAACTAATGAAACAACACAAAATATTCATTATGCAACATCTCCTTCTTCTTTCACTGTTAATAACAACAGAACGGGTTATATTTATGTTCTTTCAGGAGCTAAATATTCATTCTCATATAACCAAACAAGTAGATTAATTTTATATCAAGATTTTTCTAATCAGTCTAATGGCGCATTAGTTATTCGTTCTAATATTCCATCATCTGCAGTAAGTGTTACATCAGAATCAGAATATTATATCGACCGTAAGACACAATCTTCTGGTGATGCATATAACATAATTAATGGTAATCTTCATCCTCTTATTTCTTATAAAACTTATTCTGGTGAATATTATGCTGCACCAACAGTATTTTTAAATTATCTTTCTTACACAAATGGTAGTTCAACAGTATACTATAAACGTGGTAGATATTATGATGACGGAGAAGTAGAAGCTTCAATACCAACAACATTAACTTCTTCTGGTCTTAGTGCAACTGATATTGCTAAAATTTTAACATCATCTAGAAGTGGAAATTCTTATTTAAAACGTTTTGGAAGTGCTAATATTACTACTTTAGATGATAGTTTCCAATATAAATATATGTATAAACCAGCAGATGCAGATATATCAACACCTCCAAGTTCAGAATCAGCATCTTGTACTACTAAGATATATGCATTAAAAGGATTTACAGTTACTGTTAAAAATTCAAGTTCAGATTCAGGAAGTACAATTTATGGTGATTATTCTTGTGGAAATACAGAATTTAAGCCTATATATTCTTATAATCTTGTCGTTGGTGATGCTAACATTGATGATGCTGACCCATCTGGAACAGTGACAACAACTGCTTCATATAATAACGGAGTTATAACAACTCCAACAAAAGATTTAGTGATTGAAATTGCTGAACAAAAGAGAACTGTAACATTAGATGCAACACGCACTGGTATAAGTTATGTTCGAGCAATTAAATATAGATATAATAAGTCAAATAATAGCTATTATCAATTTTCTACAAATACAACATATAGCGGAAATTCTTTATCTTTTGATTTACATCCAAATGAATATGCTGTTTTACAAGCAGTAGCTTCTACTGGATATGAATTCAGCTCTGGAAATATGTTAACTGTTTATGGAGCGGCATTTGAAAATGGAACTACAACTTCAGTAACATTCCCAACAACTTCTCCAGAGTTACAATCATTTACTATAAAGTGGACTAAGAAAGATGGAACTTTCTTGACAAAAACATACACTTCTGGTATTGCTTTTACAGCCCCTACTAGAACTGAACTTTTAGGTTCTTCTATAACAAGTGAAAAAGTTACAAATGGAAGCAGATTTATATATAAACGTTATACCTTTGATAGCAGCGGAGATTACCAATTTGTAGCAAATAAAACTAATACTGCTTCTATTGTGGCATACCGTTATAAAACAGTATACTACAATGGTATTACATTAAATGGAAGCAATATTTCATTTGGAAGTAGCAACACATTAAATGTTGCCAAAGGAACTACACTTACAGCAACTTTAAATACATCAAGTTCTAATCTATATAATAATAGATATGAATTTACATGGCCTGCTGCAGTATCTGTTGGTAGCGAATATAAATTCAATCAATGGGGTATTAACGGTTATGTTTATAATTCAAGTGGTTCAAGGGTCTATGGTGGTTCAAGTGGAACTAAATATTATGTAAATAATGATTCAACATATCTTGAAGCATATAGAGTGTGGAAACCATACACTACATTTAGTAACAAAGGAACTTATATTGATTTAAGCAGCGATTATGCTAATTATGCTTTACAATGTTCATTTTATGATAATAAAGTTAAATATAGAACACTTGGCGTAAGCACAGAATATAGTGTAAGCTTTACTAGAGTACAAGAAGCTTATAGTCCTACAGAAGATAAATGTAATTCTGTTTGGATTAAAATTCCTGCATATACTTCATGGATGATGTATTCTAGTGATAGTGGAGAAAGCGATGACAGTGACAGTTGTATTGAGTCTTGTAGTTTTACAGTTTTTGATAACAACGGAAATCGTATGTATTCTACTGGTACCTATGATAGTGATAGTAAAAGTTATTCAGCTGATAACGACGGTTCTAGTAATAGAATATATGATACTAATTGTCTGTATTTATCTTCTTCAGCTTCAATAAGATGGGTTCTTGTAAGAAGCGATTATGACGAGTGCGATTATTTTTATATTCATAAATTACATAACGTTACTCTTGATATAGAAGAATACTCTACAGATGTAGGTTTCAATTATTCATCATATAGTCCTGGTTATGCTACATCATTTGGTTTGAGTTCAACTGAATATCGTTCTATGCTTAGAAGTTGGTCAGTTCCTGGAAACTATAGAGTTGTTCAGACTACACGTTTTATCTTTGATATCTATAGCGACAGTTCGGTTTTACTTCCAGCTGGAGTATCTATTACTGCAGATAATTATGTAACAAATTATAATTCTATAAATTGTGATTATAATTTAACTCAAAATCTTCACTCAAATGTAACAATACGCTTATGGAATGAAGAGGAAGAACCTCTTAGTTAAAAGAAAAATAAAAACTCGATTTTTCGGGTTTTTATTTTTTCTATGTTTACGGTATATTTTTTATTAGAACAATCTATTATATGATTCTTATAGGAGGTATTCGTATGAAAAAATTTTGGAATACTTTTAAGTTAAGAGCCACACTATTTAGAATATGGTTTATGAAAAACATGATTGTATTTCTACAAGTTTTCTTAGTAGTTTGTGTTGTATTAACTTTATCTGGAGTGATTAAAGAAAATACACCTATTCTTGGTGTTATTATTTACCCTATTTTCGAAGGAATAATCGATGAGGTAAATGAGATGAAATCAGCTCAAGGTTCAACAGTTCTTGTTAATATTTTAGCAACTTGTATTTCAGTATTCGTTTCTATTGGTATGTTTACTCTTAAATTAAAATCAATATGTTTAGCCGATATAAAGAGCGATAAATTAAAATTAGCTCTAATAAAAGCAAATATGTATTTTAATTCTGACGGAAAATTAGTTAGAAGAGTTGAAAGAGTTACTAGAACAGATATTGATGGTGATGGTTTAATTGACAAGGATGAAACAACTTCAGAAGAAGTTCTATCTAAAGGTTTCTTCTCAGGAATCAAAACAGCAGTTCAAGAGTTCGCAACTATTGCAACTGCAAAATTAGATACTGAAGATGATTATAAAGAAACATTAGACAAAGCAGACTTAACTAAATCTGCTGAAGAATTAGAAGCTGTTGAGTTAGAACAAAATGAACAAAATATCGAGAAAACAGAAGAAATTGTTGATGGAATAATGGAAGAAGAAATTCAAAAAGTTGAAACTGCAGAAGATGAAACTGAAGAAACAAAAGAAATTAAAAAGAATTTCATTGTTAGAGAATTTACTGCATTTAAGAATTGGATTAGAAAAATCTTCACAAAGAAGAAAAAGGAAGATGAAATTACTGAAGAACAAATCCAAGAATACATCAAAGAAAATCCTACTGAAGATGATATAATTATTGAAAATAATTTAAAAGAAGATGAAGAGAAAGTTACTACTGAAATCTCTGAAGAAACAAAAACAGAAGAAAAGGAAGAAGTTACTTCTACAACTGTTAGTACAGAAGTTGAAACTCCAAAACCTGTTGAAGCTCCTAAGAAACAAGAAGTTCCAAAGAGAACTTCTGCTAGAGATTTTGCTAGTCGTCTATTAAAGTAAGGAGGTAAAATTACATGATAACTAATTTTGCTGATGTTAAAAAAGCTTTATATAAAAGCATTGAAAATAAAAACTCAATTACTGGACAAAATTTTAAGATATTAGATTTACCAGCTGAAAATACTCAGATATTATGTAATGTAAATATCAAAAATAAGGGAGAGATAACTTTTATTGCGTTTAGCAATCACGATAATATCATTGTAGAAAACGCAACAATGAATGGTTCTGTTCTTTATAAAACAGCAAATGATATAAAAACTATTGCTATTTCATTAGATGCTTCTGGAACTTATGAAGTAACAACTCATACAGAAGTTATCTATGGATATGTTGATAAATTTGAAATATCAAGTTTAGCTTCAATTAATGGTTACTCTGCTTTTGATTTTTCTAGTGCAAATTTTGTAACTAATAAAGCTAGAGTAAATAACATTGTAATTCCAGCAAGAGATAATGCTGATTTTGTTAAAGTTACAAATTCAGATGAAAAGATTGCTGTAAAAGATTACTCATTATCATATGAAATAAATTCTGGAAAAACAATTAATATTAAAAATAGTTCTTCTAATTTATTATCATTAGATAATACTGGTAATGCATCATATTTAAATGGAAATATTTCTGCAACTACAGATGGAACAAAGTTAACTGCTATTATTCCAAATTTAGATTTAGATTTAAATGAATTAACTTCTAAAATTAAAACATTAATCATTAATGGTAATTCAGCAGAATCAAGTGCTCAGTTAACATATAAAACTATCGGTTTAACTACTACAAATTTAACTAACTCTGGAGCATTCTCTAATACTGGTAATGTTCTTTTTGAAAACAAGTTAGACGTTAATGGTGTTTTAACTTCAAAAGCAAATGTTGTTCTTGGAAGCACTGCTAGCAATACATTAGTTGTTAATTCTACAACAACTTTAAATGAAAATACAACTATAAAGAAAAATTTAGCTGTCAATGGAAATTTGGCATTAAATGGAAATGCTACAATTGGTGATGCTAATACTGACAGCCATACTATAAAAGGAAGTTTAGAATTAGTTGGTGGAAGTTTAAAATTCTCAAATAGCATAGAAAAAGGTACAAATAATCAACCTTTATATATCAATGCTAATGGTAATTTTGCAAAAATAACAATAACAAATAATAATGTTGCAACTACTGTTACTTCAAATGATGAACAATTAGTAACTGGAAAAACTGTATATCATGCATTACCAACAATTAATGGTGTTCATGATTATAAGAGTTCAACTAATTATTATGTTGCAACTGCAAAAGGTTCTGATGGTCAATTATTAACATCTGACGGAACTAATTCACCTAAATGGAAATATTTATCAACATTAAAGAAATCAAATGGTACTGACGTTCTTTCTGTTGATGATAATGGAAAAGTTACTGCAACTGGAGCACTTTCAGCTAAATCATTATCAATTACTAATGTTTTAGATGTTTTTGAAGCAGGAGAAAATACTATTATTAATATTTATAAATCTATTTTACCTAAAACTACAAAAAATATTAATCTTGGTAGTAATGACCTACGTTTTAAAGATATTTATGTTGAAACACTTCACTATGGTAGTTTATCAAGTGATTTAAGTGGTACAATTCTAGATATTGCTGCTGGTGGTACAGGAAACAATTTAGCAGCAGAAGTTCGTAAGAAATATTCTTTAATAAGAGTTGGTGATATAGACGGTAATGGTAAACCATCTAAACTAGAAGTTTCTAATGAAACTCTTGGTGCTAATGATAAATTTATATATGAAAAAGAAGGTGTTCTTACAGCTTCAAATTTAACAACAGCTGCAGAAAAACCAGTAAGATTTAATAACGGTAAAGTTGAAGCATTAAATAGTATCTCAGGAGTAAATATCACAGCATCCACAACATCTTTTATACAAATTGGTAAGATTAAAATCACCGCTAGTGGAGATGATATATTAATTTCTTCTATTTCATAATTTGAGGTGATATAATGAAAAATGTTTCAAATGGAGAGAAGACAATCAAGTCAATGATGCAATATCTTACAGCAGATACTTGGTCTGTTGATAAGTTTATTTTATATGGAAACTATAATAATGAAGCAAATCTAATTGTAGGAAACATTCTAGACAATTATAGAGATTATTTCGAACAATATCTAGAAGAGATTGATTTAGACGAAAAATACTATTATCAACCAGCTTATTTTGCTGAAGATTATTATGGAACTCCTGACTTAGATTTTCTAGTAATGTATTTTGCTGCTATTCCAACATTATTTGAATTTAATGTAGAGAAGATTAAAGTCCTTCCAAAAACAAGAATGACAGAAATTACAAAACTAATGAATAAATATAAAGATATTGTTGATGATTCTTATATAAATCCAACAGAATTCTTAAAGTCTGAATAAAATAAAAGAATAACCAAAAGGTTATTCTTTTTTAATTATAAAAACCACATATTGCATCATATGAAACTGCATCATGATAGATTCCGGCATCACTATCTTCAACTCCGCCTCTTTCTAGAGTTAAAACATAAGGTTCACCATCATGATAAACAATTACTTCATTAGATTTTAATGTTTCATTTTTGTATTTTCTATTTTTTCCAGTAGTTTTTCTTAGTAATATAACTTCGTCATCAGAATCAAAATAGAATTGAAGGTTAGTTGGTGAAACATAGATATTATTATCTGCATACATTCCAACCATATTAAATGAATTTTCTAATGTAACCCATTCTTTTTCTGGAATTCCGATTTTTCTTAATTTACTTGCTTCCATATTTTCACCTACTTAATCTTATATATTTTATTATAGATTTTAGTATTTATTTTTAAATTAATACTTTCTATATCTTTAATTTTAATTGTTTCGTGATATACACCATATTTCTTGTCTTCTTTTCCTTTGTTTGGAATTAACTTCATATAAATTCCTTCAACGTTAGAAGAGTGAGAACACATATATTTGTCATATTCTTGTGGGTCATAGAAACTAAACTTCATTATTTTTCTAGTTTGTAGGGGTTTAGACAATTCAATTCTAAACATATTATATGATTTTTCGACATCCATTATTATTGCTTCATCAAGAATATCACCATCAGAAACAACTAAATGGTCTCCAATTTTAGGAAGTCTGAAATCTTTGTAATATTGTGTATCTGGAACTATATTATTTCCTTCTAACATTATAGATTGTTTACCACCTGATAATGTCGCTGAAAGATTTAATCTAGCTCCGTAAGGCTTAGAATTTCCATGACAAACTAAAATATGATTGTCTGCAACTTTGAATCTTGTATGAGCCCAATTTGGATAAATTCCTAAACCAGATTTAAGTACTATGGATTCTATTTCTTCAAATGTAGACCATTGATTTTCATCAATTTCAAGGTCTTTCATAAATTCGTGAAACTTTTTAACATCCATAAATATACCTCCTTTTTATAAGAATGATATACTTGCAATTCCATCAAAGCTGATATAAATATCTGCTGTAAAATTAGATGAATAACTAATATCTCCTAAAAGTTTATTATCATTTAATAAAATAACTGATGTTGCATATTTTTCTCCATCAGCATAGCAAACATATGCATCCGATACTGAAACTTCTTTGTTAAGAGTTATTTTATTACCTTCAATGCTAACAATTTTAGCAGTTTGATTTAATGTCTCAGAAGTTGATTTACTAACAAAGAAAATAATATCACCAACTTTAGCATTTCTAAAAGGATATTTTCCGCTCTTAATATAGTTATCAAATGTTAATGTAGTTCCTGAGATAACAGGATTTTTAAGAATAGCACTTATTCCTTTTGCACTATATTTCTTTATTTTAATTAATTCATGTTCATAATCGATAGATAATAACTCGCTTTCACTATCATAAACATGATTACCATCACTAAACATATTTATTGATGCTAATTTTTCAACAGCTGTAGGTGATGTAATATTTCCTAATATTCTTCTTACTGTTTTTGATTGCATAAGAAACCTCCTAAATTTGCATTCCAATTTTATAAGGAGATTTTATAAAATCTTTAGAAGCCATAATTATTGCTTCTATTTGAGTAATTGGAATAATATGAGTTGGTTTTTCTGGATGATGGAAACCTTCAGAGTCGGTATATCCAGAATATACCATTAATAAATCTTTAGAATTTTGATGATAAAACATAACTTGTGTTGATTCATCAGGGTAGATACTTTCATTTGAACCAAGAACTATTGATTGAACTTCTGTTAGTGGGATAATTGTATTATAATTATAGCCTAACTCTTCTGTTATAATATAACTTAAAGCTTCATATGTCATATTATTCACTCTCCTTTACACTGATTCCAACAATAGCATTAAAATCAAAATAATCGATATAAGGTTCTAATGTAGCTGGGTCAAAAAGATATTTATATGTTTTTCCATCTATAACATCATAATTCTTTCCAATTTCCCATGTGTCAGGAATTTCTCCTGAATACTCTCTACATCTATAACATTCTAGTACTTCATTAGTCATATCAAATTTATATCTAGCATAATTTAAATCAGTTGGTCTGTTTTCAAATTTTGTTACTGTTATATATCTAGCACTTAAAAGAGGAGTTGGAATTTTTACAGAAGAATCTGATGTTCTATCGTTTAATATTGTTTCAACAATATATTTTATTTCTTGTTTGTTCATAGAGTTACCTCCCATATAATAAATTGTTTCAGATAATGTTTCTTTTAAACATATATTATTTATATGAAACATGAATAAGTGTTTTAAAAGGAGGAGTATAAAATGAAACGTAGTTTAGCACAGAATATTTCTGAATATGATGATAAACTATTAGATGAAAATGCTTTAAAAATCAAAATTAAAGAATATATAAATGAATTTGGTTCTGATGTAGCTAAACAAGAAGTTCACCGCTTTGGTTTTATTTTAAAATACTTTCCACCAGAGGTATTAGATGTTACAGATTGTATAAACGGTTTATTTGAATGGTGGGATTGTAGCATTTGGGACCCAATAATATTTAAAAAAATTCCAGAAAGAATATATACAGATGGTCAATTTCTTTCATTGTTAAAAGGCAGATTAGAGGGTGTTAGAGAACTCTATAGATATGAAGCCTATGAAGAATTTAAAAAGAGACTTTGTCTGTACGCACCAGAATCTATAAAATTATTTGTTGAATTAGAATGTTAAATAGGAGGGATATGATGTTTAGCATTAGACACTTCTTTGAAAAGTTTAGAGAAGAATCAAAGAGAGTTAAAGAAGAAATTAAAGAAGAAAAGGAAGTTGAAGAGACAAAACAAATCTTAACATTTGATATGATGGATGATGAGAAACTTTGGAAAGAAATAGTAGAGAAAGAAATAATCAAATCTGGAGTAGAAGGTGCTAGAAAAAAATTTAATAATAATTCTGAATTTATTTTAAAATACTTTCCACCAGAAGAATTAACTGTTTCAGATTGTATAAATGGTTTATTTACAGGATGGTCTGCACCTAATTGGGATTCAAAAATGTTTGAAAAGATTCCAGAAAGAATATACACAGATGCTCAGTTTCTTTCAAGAATAAAACTTAGATTAGACATTATTAAGCGCAAAAGTGCATACTTTTTTAATTATGGAGAATTTAAAGAAAGATTTTATCTGTATGCGCCAGATTCTGTAAAATTATTTGTTGAATTAGAATGTAACTAGGAGGGATATTATGCAAATAATAGCAAAAGATAATTGTATTGAAATTTCTGACAGTGTTAAAAAATGGATTTCATCACAAGTAAAATTAGGAAATATTTCTGGAATAAAAAGTTACTTTGGTGAAAATAAAAACATTGTAATATTTTTAGTTCCATCAAGATACCTTACAGTAGATGATTATATTGGAGCGTTTACTTCTTCAAGTTACAAAAATGTATTGAAGAAAACTCCAAAAGAAATTCAGTCAAGTCCTGAATTTATTCAAGCTATTTGTGATAGAGTTCTTGATTCTAAATATAGAAATTTCATTTTAGACAGAAAAGAAGAAGTTGAAAAAAATGGTTCAGACGAACTAAAACTTTTATTTCAATTATATTAAAAAGGAGATTATAAAATGGATAATGAAATTAAAGAAATGAAAGATACATTTTTCATAAGAATGATACGTGATTATGGATTTACATATATCCAATTAGTAAAAGGTGATGTAAAACCATGTGAACACCTACAACTTGGTTGTGTTGATGATTCAGATATTGAGACTGTTACTTTTAAAATTAAACCTAAGGAAATAATTAAGAATGTAGTAGTCAGAAATGGAAAAAAGAAAAAGAAAGAAAAAGATTTACCAAATGAAGTATATGTTAATGTTTATGGCGACGAGCAATATATTGCTAGTATTTGGGGCGGTAATTTTAACAAAACTGAAATGGAAGATTATGAAAGAGTAATGAATCTATATCCAGAAAGAGAATATATCTCATCTCAACTTAAAGAAAATTTACCTAAGTATTTCTATTTTGATTTAGATAGAGATGCTGCAGAATTAAAATTCGAAGTAGATATAGAGGAATTAAAAGGTATTATATCTGGTGTTAAAGAGGAGGAAGACTAATAAAATGAAAACAACAGTTAGAAAACATGTATTTGAAACTAATTCGTCTTCAATGCACTCAATAACAGTTTCTAATAAAGATTTAAAAGATGAAGACTGGTATTTAACAGACATAAAAGAAGACATATCAAAGATGACTGAGGAAGAAAGAAAAGAATATTTTGTTACTCTTCCTCATGGTGATTATAATGATGATGATTACGATGAAGAAGATTACCGATATGGTAGAGCTCCATTTAGAATCTTAAATGACTGGGATGACAAAGCAAAATATTTAATTTCTTCAGGATATCTAGAAGAAGTTTCAAATGCTGTTGCTGAATATTTTGGCATTGGTGGACTTAAAATAAATGCAAAGAAAGAAAAAGACTTTAAGTATGGAGCAATAGGTACTGATATTGGATACAATGAGGAAGTCGGAATGCTTAGAGATTTTTTCAAGACTCATGATGTTACAATAAAAGATTTCATTTTTGAAGCTAAATATACTGTTATTGTTGATGGTGATGAGTATTGTATTTTTAGTGGAATGTGCAAAAACGGAATGATTTCTAATGATATCGAAATATTCCCTAGAGATTTTAGAAAGGAAGATGAATACTAAGATGAGTACTCCTTCAGTAGCAATAAGTGATACAAATTTTGTTTGTGATTGCGCAAAACTAAAAGAAGAAGCTGAAGCTGCAGTTGAAGCTGCACTAAAAAGTTTATCCGATAAGTATACAAAAATGTATAAAGGTAAATATCTTGCTCTTAATAGAGCTTGTGGATGGAAGATAGATGGAAAAATTACTAGAGTAGAAGTATATCAAGTATCTCATACTAAATCATCTTACATTTCCACTAATATGCTTATATTTCATAAAAAAGTTGATAAAAATGGAAAAGAGAAAGATGATAAAGAAGTTAGATATACTCTTACAGATGGGTATGACGCTAGAATTTTTTCAAATTTCGATATGGTGAAATTAGTTGTAGAATTAAATGGAGCTGATGCTCTACAAGATTCAGAAATGTTAGAGGCTATAGAAAAGGAATAGTCTATAAGGAGAATAAAATGAAAAAAGTAAAGTTTAAAGCTAAAAAATTAAATGGAAAAGAAGTAAAAGGTTATTGGTTTTGTGCTGAAAGACCTAATAAACCACAAGCTATCGCAGAAAGACTTTGTGGTTGTCGGTTAACTAATTTTATTTCTGCAGTAGTAGAAATAAAAGAACATATGATTAAAGTTGCTGAAAATCAGGAGGAAGAAAACAATGGATAAATATTATTTATATCTATTTTTTATTTTGCAGTTGATTAATGTAATACTTTCAACTATAAAATCAATTGCAACTATTAAAGGAACTAGAAAGTCAGCTGCTTTAATGAATGGTATTTATTATGGATACTATACATTTGTTATTAAAGCAATTTCAACATGGGAATTTACACATTTCTTTGGATTAGAAATAAACAAAGAATATACAGTATGGTTTGCTGCTGGAGTAACATTAATTACAAATGTAATTGGAGTTTGGTTTTCTCTATATATCTTAGCCAAACTTAGAGATAGAAATAAGAAAGATGAACTTTGGCTATGTAAAACAACAATTAAAGTTGCAGAATATCAGAAGCTTGTAGACACTCTACATGCAGAAAATATGAAGTTCTCAACGCCTGTAATTGATTGGAGCGAAAGAAAAGCTGCAGATATCTATTTATATAGTAAAGAAGATACAAGAAAAATTAAAAAGATATTTAAAAATTTCGATACAATTAAATATTGTGTAATCGAAACAAAAGAAATTACATTATAAGGAGAAAATTATGTTAATTAGCGAATTAATTAAAAAGTTAGAAAATGCCAAGAATGAATATGGCGATTTAGAAGTAAAAGTTTCACCTTGTGAGGACGCAGCTATTAATGCAGTTTGTTTTGTAGATGGAAAGGCTACAGATGGCCCAATTATTGTTCTTACAGATGATGTTGAATTTGCCGGAGAAGTATATCATAGTTTTGATGTAGATATTACTGACCCAGAACAAATAATTGTTAAGGAGATTCAGTAAATTGAAAAATGAAAAAGAATATGTTGTTCATTATGAAAAAACTTTAAGTTATGATGTTTTTGTTAAGGCAACAAGTAAAGAAGGAGCAAAAGAGAAAGTAGAAAAAAATTGGGATAGTGCTATTGAAAATTCAGCTAAAAGCGAAGGATATATTGAATACTGCTATACTGATATTCTAAATGAGGAGGAAAATAATGAAAACAACAATTAGAAGACATGTATTTGAAACTAACTCTTCATCTGAACACACTTTTACAGTTACAACTACAAGTAAAGACTTGTATGATAAATTTGTAAATAATGAAGTACGTTGGGTTCCAACTGAAACAAAGGTTTTAAATGAAGAAGAAACAAAAGAAATAGAAAGATATTTTAAATATGCTTTTGTAGTAATACTAAGAGCTGTTTCAGAGCCATATGATAGAAGTGGTGGATATACAAAATCCCATTTTGTAGATTGTGATAGTGCAATACTTTATAATAAGTTTATTCAGCATATAGCTGATGAGCCTAAAATTGATTTTATGAGTTTCCTTAAAAAAGAAATTGGTGTTAGTTCTGATGAAGATAATTTATTCTTTGAAGTTAATGATGACTCAGCAGAAACATTTATGAAATATCTTAAAATGAAAGGAATAATTTCTAATGAAGATAAGTTTATTGAACTTATTAGAAGTATTCTAGACCAATTAGAATTTGGAGAGGATAATTATTATTCTGCATTTAATTCTCTAACTACCGATTTTGGAAGTGAATACTTTATTGATAATTTCTTAGATGCTTTATTTCCTAAATTTGAAGTTTATACTCAATTATTCTCACAATCAGATGGTTCATTTGAAAAGATTGCAACAATAGGGGACTCTAATACAGTCGTTTCATTTGGTTCATATTATGAAAAAGATTGTTAGAGGTGAAAATTATGAAAATGGTAATTAGAAAAGGTGTATTTGAAACTAATTCATCTTCTACACATGCAATTGCTATATCAAAACAATCTGATGCTCATTTTGTCAAGGAAGGTTTTATTAAAGTATCTACTGATGATTTTGGATGGGAAGAAGAATGTTATTCAGATATACAAACAAAATTATCTTATTTACTTACTGGAATAATGGAAAAACTTGAATGGGACACTCAAGAATTAGGTTTGAAAGAAAGAAATAGAAAATCTAAAATTGAAAAATTTGTTAAAGAAGACTATTATTTTAAGAAGTTTGATTCTTATCTTCATATGATGTATGATGAAGTTGTTTATGAAGGTTTTTCAATTTGTTCAAGAAAAGATTTTTATGATTATTCAAAAGATGAATTTGAAAAATTTAGTAAGGAAAAACAAGATAAAATAAAAGAGGAAAGCCAAGGTTTCTATTTATGTTGTCATTGTAATGTTGACCATGGAGTAAACTTTCAGGCATTAGATGCTGTTTTAGATAGTTTTGAATCATTTTTACAATTCGTAGTTGACCCAAACTCTGTTTTATTAACATGTGGTGATGGTGGTTCATTCGAAGATATTGAAAAATATAAAAAAGATGATTCAAAAATATTTATTATATCAAATAATTAAAAAGTGAATATGATTTGGTTATATTTTTAACCAAATCTTAGGAGGGGAAAAATAAAATGAAACTTTTAGATAAGTATCGAAACGGAAATTATTTTGTAATGATTTTCGAAGATGGAACAAAAATTAGAACTACAGAGGACGATGAATTTATTGCAGAATTTCCTGAAAATATTGATATTAAATTAACTAATAAATGTTTTATAGGTTGTCCATTCTGCCATGAAAATTCAACACCAGATGGAGCTGTTGCTAAATTATTAAATGACGATGGGTCATTTGCACATCCATTCTTTAATACTCTAAAAGCTGGAACTGAATTAGCATTAGGAGGTGGAGCTCTTACTACAATTAATAAAGCTGACTTTACAAGATTTTTAGCAAAGTTATCTGAACGTGGAATTATCGCAAATATAACGATAAACCAACAAGAGTTAAAACTTAATAAAGATTATATTCAACTTTTAATTAATAATTGTTTAGTTTATGGAGTTGGAGTTTCTTTTACAGATTTCTCAGATAAGAGTATTATTGAATTCTGTCAAAAGAATCCAAATGTAGTTATCCATGTTATAAATGGAGTTTTAACTAAAGAAGCATGTGAATCTCTTTGTAATAAGGGATTAAAAATGTTAATTTTAGGTTTTAAAGATTTTAGAAGAGGAAGTTTCTATAAATCAGCAATGCCTAAAACGATAAGCGATAATCAAAAGTATTTATATGATAACTTAGGTGACTTATTCGAAAAATTCAAAGTTATTTCTTTTGATAATCTTGCATTAGAACAACTAGATGTAAAAAGATTAGTTTCAGAAAAGACTTGGAATGAGTGTTATATGGGTGATGATGGAACTGCAACAATGTATATTGACTTAGTAAATGAAAAGTTCGGAATGAATTCAACTCAACCAGAAGAATTCAGAAAAGATTTAACAGATGACATTGTTACCATGTTCACTGAAGTTAAAAATATGAAGGCTAAAAATGACGAGGCTGCTAAACAATGATGATAATATTATTAATTTTAGCAGCAGCGCTTGCTAGACAATCAAATAACTATAAAAAGGAAGGTAGATAACTTGGAATTAGTAAATCAAGAAATAACACAAAAGTTTAAAACTGTTTTATGTATAGATGAAAATGGGACTCAAATTGGAACTATTCCTGCAAATGCAGCATTAGCTAAGGCTGGAGAAAGAGGATTAGATTTAGTCTGTGTTGCTCCAAAAGTAAATCCACCAGTTTGTAAGTTTTTAGATTATGGAAAGTATAAGTTTGAACAAAGAAAGAAAGAGAAAGAAATAAAGAAAAATTCTATTAAGGTTGAAACATCTGAGATTCAATTAACTTATACTATTGCAGACCATGACTTACAAACTAAAGCAAATACTTGTAAAAGACTTATAAATGAAAAAGGAAATATGGTTAGAGTTGTTTTAAGACTTAGAGGTCGTGAAGTTAATATGTCTAACCTTGCAAAAGAAAAAGTAAAGAAATTTATTCTTCTTTGTGATGAGTTTGCTCAAATTAAGAAGGACATTTTTATGGAAGGTAGAGATATTAAGGTAATTCTCGAAAAGAAAAAACAATAGGGAGACAAAAAAAATGGATAAAGAAGAAAAAGACATTAATTGCATTCATAATTTAAAAAAGTTAAAAAAGAATGAATTAATTAGAATCATTAAGAATATTCTAGAAAGAGAACCAATTTATCAACGTATAATTTATAATGAATTTAACGAAGAATATGAAGATAAAATAATAGAAGCAGTTAAAAATAATGATGAAGAATTTTTAAATGAAAATTTTGATGAAGAAGGCCTAAGTTTTTCCAGTGATTATTTTATAGAAAATATTTCTTATTCTATTTGTAATTACATAAAAGATAGCACTAAAATGGTAGGAATAATGACCAGAAGAAGTATTTCTGACAAACTTTATGGAAAGTGTGCTTTATTATATTTATTAAATGACTTATATATACCTCAAAATTTAAGATACAACAATGGTTTTTCTAGTATATGTAATGCTATGAAATGTAAAGATTTTTCAGATTATTTAAAAACAGCAGAACCTAAAAAAATATCTGAGTTTATCATTAATTTTTCAGATTATGTTGATGTTATCTTATTTAATGGTTTTTTAGCAAATGGTAAAAATAAACAAACTTACCTTGATATTGAAACATCTGAAATGGCTTCTTTTTATAGTGATTTTATTAGTGTATTAGAATATTTTAAATCTGAAGGTAATACTTTATTTGTTGCTAATCTAAAATCTGAATTTGCTCCTAAATTTAATGATTTCTTAATGAAGAATGAAATTCTAGAACTTGATGATGATGGTAACTTTAAACTAACAGAAGATGAAGATAAATTGTCTTCTTTTGAGTTATTACTTAAATTACAAAGAAAATAATAAGGATTTTCCTTATTATTTTTTTTATAATATTCTAATATTACTATCAGTTTGAACAATTAATTATATGTAAAATTGGAGGTGCTGCTTATGTCAAGTCTAACAAAAGAAGAACTTAAAAAAGTAACACATATATACGATGTATATGGCGAGCATTTTAGAACCAAAGCAAAAGACCCAGTTGTTCTTAGAAAAATTCAACAAGAAATAGTTTCTTTAAATGAAAGAAATCAAGATATTTTATTAAGTAATATAATTGGCAAACAGCTTCTTATAAATCAAAAAACAGAGGACAACATTCTAAAATTATTAGACATAGATAGAGAAGAAATGAAAAAAGTTATAAAAGAATCAGAATATTTTAAAACTTTTGGTGATTTAAAATTAATAGACCAATTAGTCTTTGCAATACCTCTTATATTATATTCTATGGAATTAAATATTGCTGGTAAGAAGACAGAATCTCAGCTTATTTATCTTTTAACATTCTATAAACCATATGCATCAAGAATCTCTTATTTTTTTAAATATGGTGTTAAAGAAGACCAAATGGCATATACTGTAGAGCATCTTTCTGAAAGATATGACATAAAAAGATTAGGAGATTTATTTAGTGTTCTTACAAAAATGTCATTAAGTTCATATAATAACTATATTGAAAGTGCTGTAAAAGATAGAGTTTTAACTGATGCTGAATTACATGTCACTTACAACTCTGGTGTTGCAACCCGTGTTAATTCAATGATAGGCAGTATTGTAGAAGAATACAGAAAGAATGAAGGAAAATCTTTAAACTTTGATGCAGCCTATCAAACAGTTTATGATAAAGATGATGATAGTTCTGATATAGAAGACGCTGATATTGCATCAGATGCAGCTATTAAAAATTCAATAGTTCATAAAGTGTTAATGAGAGTAACAAAAGACCCAGTTGATAGAAAATTAGTTGTAATTGCAGCTCAAAATGGTTTTGGTTCTTCATCTCAATATTATAGAGATATTTTAACAACCGCAATTAATGAAATTACAGATAAAATGTTAGAAGACCTTCCAGATTTCTTTAGTTCTGTAATAGGTTCTTTCTTATTTAATATTAATCCTAGTACTGGTGAAAAATATACTATGACAGAATTTAAAACTCCTGTATTTATAAAAGCAGCAATGGATATATTCAAAATGAAGAATTTAAAAGATGTAAATCTTTTAAAAGTAAAGGAATATATTAATAAAATGTTAGAAAACTGTAGCTCTGATTATTTAAACTTCGGTGCTACTCAACAACGTAATTTTAGAAATGCTTTATATTTCTACTGGATACTAATGATTAGAAATAATCAATAGGAGGTTTTTTTATGGATAAAAATATTTTAGAAAATTGGACAAAACTTTATAACGAAAATCCAGAACTATTTGAATCATGCATGGAAAACATCAGATTAGATATAATTCATAATAAGAGTAATTTAAATTTAACTGAAAGAGAATTTTTAGAAATCTTAGATAATATTAGAAATCCAAAATCTCTTAAAGAAGAAGAATTAGATGAAGAATTAACTCTTATGGAAATTGAAGTAAATGATTTTATAAATGCATATGAAGCTATCTTCAATGAAGAAGAACCTAAAATTGTAGAAACTACTGAAGAAGATTTGTTCAATAAATTAGTAGATACTCCTATTTCAGATGATATAGATTTAGAACCAGAAGAAAAGGAATATTTAGACAACTTAAAGAAAGAATTTGGAGGCGACAATAATGAATAAAATTGAACTTGAAAAACAATTATCTAAATTATATGAAAATAATCAAATTGAATTAGCAAAAATTTTAAAATCTAGAATTCAAGATAAAGTTATTCCTACAACTTTAACAGAATCTGAAGTTAATGAAATTTTCGATAAATATGAAAACCCTAAGGCTTCTTCTAGTACATTAAATGAAGCTGTTACATATATTGATAATGCAGGAAATTTAAAAACTACATCTGAAGATGTTTATAATAAGTCTATGCACGAATATGATACAGATATTAACTGGAAAGAAAAAGCTCAAAAAGGAAAAAATAAAGAGTATAAATTAATAACTGAAGATGAAGATATTACAGATTTATTTGAGGATGCTCTTGGTAAGGAGGAAGAATAATGACTCCCTTTACTCCTGCAGAACAAGAAAAATTTGAAAAGATTAAAAAGTTAGTTTTCGGAGTTGTTAAAAGAATGGATAACTCTAAACAGCTAAATGTTAAGAGATACGAAGATTTATTTAAAATGTTTGAAAATAATCCTGATTTATTTAGAAATTGGGAAGTTTTACATGATGAGTCACTAGATTCAACTATACAATTATTTGCATTACCATTTGAAGAAGTTCGTATGCCACAAATTAAAAATGCAGCTGACTTCTTAGGAATTCCACTAGAAGAATATATCTATTATAGATTTAATGGTCAAGAACCAATTCGTTCTAAAATGGAAGTGCCAGTTGGATTTGTTCACATCAAGAGAGTTCAACAAATTTTAAGTAAGAAAAACCACTATTCTTTAGATAATGAAGAACGTAGTTTAAAGACAAACCAAGTTAAAGGTGAATCTAAATGTGCGTCTTTATCTGATGTTGAAGCATTTGCATTAGCTGCTATTGGAGCTGATAATGCGATGAAAGAATTCCTAGGTGCAAGGTCTGATAATGAACAAGCTAAATTAGCTATGTACAGACAAATAGCAAGAGATGGGTATACTACACTAGAAGATATAACTCCAAAAGAAATTACATCAACTACTGTAAATACTCTTAATACTTATTTATTAGCATCTGGTATTCGTTCTGATTTAATAAATAATTCATTAAAAACTAACTTTACAATTGAACAAGATTTAAGGAAATAACCTTAAATCTTTTTTTATTTTAAAAAATTGAAAAACACTATATTATAATAATGAAGGAGGTAAAATATGATAGTAGGAATTTTAGAACGAGAAAGATACTCAGAAAAAATGTTAGTTGATGTAACAACTGTAGAAACAATAATTTCAATCAATAATATAACGAAAAGACCTATGAAAATATTTAAATACAAAGTATTGACTCCTTCGAAAGTAATAGGCGCTAAGGAATTTATTAATGGAAATTATTATATATCTGTATATGAAGATGAAAAATTTCTTATAAGAGATATAGTTGATTTTGGAGACACTGAAATAACTGATGTTATTTTATATTACAAATTACAAGGAGAATTTTAACAAATTATTATAAGGAGGTTTATTTATGAATCAAAGAGTAGATAATTTAGTTCAAATGCTAGATACATATGTTGGTGATGGAGGTTTCCATTTAAATGTTAATGTTTTTAATAGAGATACATTGTTAGATGCACAAGCTCATCCTGAAAAATATCCTCAATTAACAATAAGAGTTTCAGGTTACGCTGTTAATTTTATTAAGTTGACAAAAGAACAACAAGATGATGTTATTTCAAGAACAATTCATGAGCAAATGTAATAAAAGAAATCCAATGGATTTCTTTTATTTTTTCTATTAAAACTATTTTAGAAATATATTATAATTGTGTGAGGAGATGATAAAAATGGAAGAAAATACAGAAAAAATAAGCGAAAAGATAATTAATTCTTACACTAAGTTTTTAGAAGAAAAACTTAAAGCAATGTCTGATATTATAGCTGAATTTTCTAAAGAATTTAGAGGTAAATATATTTACCTTTCAGGAAAAAATTGTGTCACAGATATTGTTAATGTATATGTGAGTTATTCTGGTAAATACGAGAAAGTAGCAGTTATGTTAAGACTTTATGGGGTTGGAGATATTCATTATGGAAATTTAATGTATGTAGAGAACAAAGTTAAGTTCGTAAAATATTTTCAAGGGCAGCTGTTTAACTCAGAAGAAGAAGCTGTTTTATATGCACAATTAGCTCTTGGAAAAGAAAATATAACAACTGTAGGTAATTGCTATGGTGTAGAGCCTGCTAATATAGAAGATGACACTTGCGAAGAATAAAAATAGGAGGGAAACAAAATGGAAATGGAAAATTTAATTGAAACAGCAGCTGAAGCTTTTAATGGATATTCAGAAGCTAGAAAACATTTAATTGAAGAAATTGAAAAGTCTGTTTTAGACAAAGTTAATGGTAAATATGTTTATTTAGCTGGTAGAAAGTGTATAGCAAGAATACATGGTGTTAATATTATACACACAGCAACATCATTAATTATTGAAGCTAAATCATATTTGACTACATTTCAATTAGCAAAAGTAGATTTATATACTGGTGAAATTCAACCGTTATTCTTCTCATCATTCTATGATAGTGCAGAAGAGATAGAATTACTAATAGAATTACAAGGTAAGGAACTTAAATATCTTGCAGTGT
>Ga0247610_10000478_pt1 | contig 56278 bp, 46 predicted proteins | sample 174DNAGHGhighgp2_FD_193483 | JGI IMG/M metagenome (GOLD analysis project Ga0247610, IMG submission 193483) | Sheep rumen microbial communities from Palmerston North, Manawatu-Wanganui, New Zealand - 1742 DNA GHGhigh gp2 | ecosystem: Host-associated > Mammals > Digestive system > Stomach > Rumen...
CTTTGGCAAATCAATAATATGATTTTGAATGCATCTCAATCTTCTTGTAATATTGGTTGACCAAACATAAATTGTAGTAACTGCCAAAACTAAAATGGCTAAAAAGCTTGCAAAAACACGTAAAAAAATAGATTTTACAAAGTTATTTACAAAGGAATCTGTTGTATAAACAAAGGTATATTTATCCCTTGTTTGTCTAAATACATAATATAGCCTAACACCTTTTTTCGTATTGATAGAATCCTTTACAATCACATTTGGCTCTTTATGTGGTTGCATCTCTATTCGATTTTCAATATCCAAAATAACCTCATCAAATTCCTCAATAGTCAAATAATCACCTATATTGGTATAGTTTATTTTATCATCTTCTTTTGTAACAAAATAAATATCCATATCGGCAAAGCTTCTATCCCTATCCTCAATAGGACCTGCGAACTGTAATCTTGTATATACTTGCTGTTCAGCACTATTATGTAAGGAAGCATAGGTAATTACCATAAAAATACAGGAGGTTAATAACAATAACGAAAACACTAATATAAGTAGTTGGCTAGATATATTAAATTTTTTCATACTAATAAACGATATCCAAAGCCATAGATAGTTTCAACAGAAAGATTAGGCATCTTTTGTCTTAATCTTCTCATTAAATCATCTACAACTCTATCTGAGCCAAAGTAATCAGTTCCCCACACATGATCTAGAATCTGATCTCTTGAGAATGCCTTAGCCTTATTTTGTAGTAAAAAGAATAATAAATCATATTCCTTACTAGTTAAATTAATATTAACTCCATTCTCTGTAACAATTCTTTTATCATAATCAACAACATAGCCATTGAATTCTTCTTTGTTTTCATCCTTAAATGGAGTCATTCCATAACTTCTATTTAATAAATTCTTAACTCTCAAAACCAATTCTCTAATTGAATATGGCTTTGCCAAATAGTCATCTCCACCAAGCTCAAGACCCATAATCTTATCAATATCTTGATCTCTTGCTGAGGTAAATATAATTGGCATAGCTGAATGAGTTTTTCTAATATTTTTTATTAAATCATATCCAGATACTACACCTGGTAACATGATATCTAAAATCCATAGAGAATAGTCTTCAGAAACATATTTGTTAGCCTCTTCACCTGTAGAATAAACAAAAACCTGATATCCCTCTGCTAATAGGTATTTTTCAACTAGGGAGGCTAGATTTTTTTCATCCTCTACTAATCCTATTTTATACATATAATCACGTCCTTTTCTAATATTTTACCATTTAAAGCAATAAAGAACAACCAAGAGGTTGTTCTTTATTTGAATTGGGAGAATGAGTGTGTTCTATGAAAAAAGCTCTTCATTAAAAGGTACTTTCCTCTTAACACACCCATATTATAGAATTGAATTATAGTAAATTTATAAAAGAATTATGTGAAATTATTGACTAATTCTCGTATAAATCCTCGTAATCATCCATGATCTTGTTATATTTATCCTCATCTAGAGAATCGTCATCATATGAATCCTCGTCCTCATCGTCATCGAATTCAACGTCATCATCATATTGATCTTCCTCATCCTCGTCAGAAGAATCCTCATCTTCCTCTTCGTCTTCATCTTCTTCAGATCTATCAGAATCCTCATCATCCTCATCTTCTTCAGATAGATTGTCTTCTTCATTATCATCTTCATCATCATCAACAAAGGCATCCTTAGGATTGAATGAAGCACCATCCTTATCAAATTCATCAAGAGATTGACGGCTCTTTAAATCCCAATTTTCATCGCCCATATAAACAAACTTTGAGCTTGTAGTGATATCTATATATAACTTTGCTGCTAAAGCATTATCTTTTACATCTAAGCCTTTAGCCTTTAATACTTCTTCAATTAGATCATAAATGTTAACAACTGTACCCTTTTCTTCCATAATCTTTAGGGCTACTTCTAACAATGACATTTGTTGCACATTTTCCATAAATTATCCTCCAAAAAATGAAATGCTATTATATTTTACTTAAAAAGTATCTAATTTGCAAGTATTTTAATGGAATAATATTGTTATTTTATGAGTAGAAATCTTATCTTGCTCTAAAAACAAACTATACTCCATTTCAATTCTTTTTGATGAAATCAATAATTCTTTTGTTAATACTAAAAAATCAAATTCAAGCCCTAGCTCATTTTTATAGTGACACTTTGTTTTTTCACCATATTTTAAAGGCATTTCCATTAGGATGTCTCCCTTTCTTTCAAAGAGCAAGGAATTTTCAAAAATTGTTAAATAAATTGTTGTATTAGCTACACTTTTATCAAGGAAAATAATTTGATTTTCATCTCTAACAAACTCTGTTGAATAACATACCTTTTCTTTATTTGAATCTACGCTATAGAAGGTTAAATTCATTAGTATTCCCTTCTGCCCTCAAAGGCCTTTAGAATTGTCATTTCATCTGCATAAGATAAATCTCCACCAACAGGCAAACCATGCGCAATTCTTGTAATTTTTATAGGATATTCACGGTATAGCTCATATAAATATCTAGCAGTTGTTTCACCCTCTAGGGTGGCATTGGTTGCTAAAATTAATTCATTGACCTCACCATTTTTTACCTTTTTAGTCAATGAATCAATATTTAAATCATCAATACCAATTCCCTTTGAAAAGCTAATAGCACCATTTAAAACATGGTAGATTCCTTTGTATTCATTTACTCTTTCAAAGGTAATTAAATCCTTGACTGTTTCAAGAACAAGAATTTGTTTTTTGTCTCTATCAGGATTACTACAAATTTGGCAAAGATTACCTTCGGTAATATTTCCACAAGATGGACAGATATGAATATCAGTTTTTACACTTTCAATTGCATTTTTAAAATCTGTAATATCTACATCATCAAATGAAAATAATACATATAGGGCATATCTTTCTGCAGTCTTTTTTCCAACAGAAGGAAGCTTAGAGAAACATTCAATTAAATCCTCTAAAGCCTTAGGATATTTTTTCATTAAAAGCCTAAGCCCATACCCATTCCGCCAAAGCCGCCTAATAGCTTTTGGCTTTCAGCTTCAATTTTCTTGTTGGCATCATTTAATGCTAATACAATCATATCCTCTACCATTTCTAAATCATCCTCTAGGGCCTCTTTATCAATGTTAACTCTAACTACCTCATGATTTCCCTTAACTGTTACAGATACTACACCACCTGCAGTTCCTGTGAATTCAGTTTGCTCAAGCTTTTCTTGAGCCTCCATCATTTGCTTTTGCATCTTTCTAATTCTCATCATTTGCTGTTGATTCATGTTTTTAATCCTCCACTATTTTTAATTCATTATCATCAAAATATTCTAAAGCATCGCTTACAAACTTTGCTTCACTATCCATTACCTTAACTTGAGGGATTGTTCTTTTTTTAACACCTGTTTTAAAATCCTCAAGGGTTGGTTTTGGATTTTCTTTACTATATTTACTCATATAATCAGTAAATATTCTATTCCATACTACTTGAGGTAGGCAAATATAGTCTTTTATATTTAATCCAAATTCATTTAAAATTTCAATAATTTTTATATAATTTTCGTATTGCATTACACGATTGCAAAATCCTAAATCCTTTAATTCTACAATAAACGAAGTGTCATCACAAGCAACAACCTTACCATTTACAAGGATTTGAATAGCCACAAAATTGGAGTACTTATCTCTAATAAAATTCCACATCTTATTAAGCTGTGCTCTTTTTTCTTTTGAGGCATTATTTAGTATTTTTTCAACCTCTTTTACAGTAACCTCTTCACCATCTTCATGTGTTGCAATTGCAACACTATTTTCTACTAAATTATCAGTATTTGTCTCTATTTGTGTTGCAGGTGCAACAAATTCAGAGGTTTTTGGTATATTTTGCAATATTTGCTGTCTAATTTCTTCTGGTGAAGAATAGGTTGGTTTTGGTGCTTCTTTCTTAAAATTATTGTTATTATTTATAGCTAAATTATCCTTATTTTTAGATAGGAATTCTACTGTTTTTTCTAAGGAATCTAGCCTTGATAATATGCTTGCCATATCGTTTTGTTCATTGTCATTCATCTTCAATATTGCAAGCTCTAAATAGGCTCTTTTTTGAGTTGAGAACTTCATTTGATTTGAAGCATCATTTAAGATATCTAGCCAATGATAAATAACAGATTTATATACATTTTTAGATAGGCTAATGAATTCCTCATTTTTAAACATTAGCTTATCTTCTAATATTGCATTATTTTTATATAATAATAAATCTCTTAAGAATAAAATGACATCATTAATGATTCTTGGTATTTCTTTACCCTCTTTAATAATTTTATCTATTAAATATATAGCATTTGTTTCATCCTTACTGTTACAAGCATTTAATAATTCAATGATTTTTAAATAAGAAATGTTACCAGAAACAGATAAAACATCATCGATAGTAATTGTTGGGTTTTGACTATAGGAAATACACTGATCAAATAATGATAATGCATCTCTCATACCACCTTCAGCTGACATTGCGATTTGGTATAGTGCCTCATCAGTGATAGATACATTTTCCTCAGCTGCAACAATTTTTAATCTCTTTAAAATATCATCAATAGAAATTGCCTGGAAATCAAATCTCTGGCAACGAGATAAAATTGTATTTGGGAGCTTGTATGGCTCTGTTGTAGCCAAAATGAAAATGACATGGCTAGGTGGTTCTTCAAGTGTTTTTAAAAGCGCATTGAAGGCTGCCTGGCTTAGCATATGTACCTCATCGATAATATATACCTTGTATTGACCCATAGATGGTAAGAATTTTACTGTATCTCTTAAGGCTCTAATATCATCTGCACCATTGTTAGATGCAGCATCGATTTCAATTACATCAGGGTTTGTGCCCTTTGTAATACTTTGACACATATCACATTCGCCACAAGGCTCAATAGATGGGCCTTTTTCACAGTTCATGGCTTTAGCCATGATTTTTGCTAATGTAGTCTTACCTGTACCTCTTGGTCCACAAAATAAATAAGCATGTGCTACCTTATTTAGCTTTATTGCATTTTGTAAAGTTTTTATAATATGCTCCTGTCCTACAACATCCGCAAATTTTTGTGGACGATAGGCTCTATATAATGCTACATATGCCATAAATTTCCTCCTAACCAAGATAATATATATGCTTAACTCCATCACTATCTACATAATGATAATAGGATATATATGTATCCTTTGATGTAATCATATCATACATAGAAGTAGTTAACTTTGTTGGATTTAAATCTCTATTAATACACTCAAAGCTCTTAGATACTACATCAGAACAATAAGAAGTATCATAAATATTAAAGAAAAATGTTTCGTTATATGGATCTCCAAGTCTAGATGTAATAGATGCTGTAACTCTAGCTAATTCCTCATCTGTCATATCGACTCTTAAACACATTACCTCATTAAAATATTGCAGTCCTCTCCAATCCTCTTTAGAATAAACGCCACAATCGGCATTATTTCCAACTGTCATGGTAGCCTCAACTGTACCTATTTCTCCAATATAGGTATAATCATCTCTATATGGACCTGTAATATAGCCTGCATGACCACCTGCATAATAAGAAATAACTCCATTAACTAAAGGATGGATCGTGTTTTGCTCACAGCTTATCAAAATATCTCCTACATTTCCAGGATAGCAATCAGCTGAGCTATTTAAGAAAGATAGCGTAGGCTTTCCTTCATAATCTATCTTGTAATATTTAAATTTCTTGGTTGATATATCCTCTTGGAAAACTCCTCTTTTTTTGAAGTTTTCTACCATAATATCCTTTTCTATATGCTGTACTGTAACTACAGTTGTATAAGATAAAAGAAGTAAAATGATAAAACTTCTTAAAAGTATCCAAAGGTTCTTTAAAATTTTTCTCATAGTAATATTTTAACACAAATAATACCATATTAAAATAATATTATTTTAAAGAAAATAAAAATTGTCATTTCTGACAATTTTCATTTCAATTATTGATTTTTTGGCTTAATAACGATTGCTCTATTTTCGCCTTCACCTTCAGATTCAGTATAAACGTCTCTCCATTCAGCAAGCTTCTCGTGAATGATTCTACGCTCATAAGAATTCATTGGCTGTAACTTAACTGCAACCTTAGTTTTAACAACCTCTTTTGCAGTTTTAGTAGCTAAAATTTCTAATTGATGAGCTCTATTATTTTTATATCCACCAACATCAACAGAAGCAATAATGTGCTCCTTTGTATAGGTATAAATTAAATTTCTAAGTAGGATTTGAATAGCCTCAAGAGTTTTACCCTTTACACCAATTAATAATGAATTCTCATATGAATCAATCATATAGTATAATTGCTCTTCACCATTAATGCTTCTAGCTTCAATTTGATATCCAATACCTAGAGCCTTTAAAATGCCTTCTAAATATTTCTTTCCTTCAAGTGTTAGATTTACATCTACTAATGCTTCACAGTTTACACCATCTGCAGTTTCACCTAAAACATTAATATAAATCTTATCACTAGAAATATGTAATTTTTGTACAGCTGCATCCATTGCTAAATCAGCAGAAGGAGCAGTAAATTCAAACTTTTTCTGCATTGATTTCACCTACTGTAAATTCTCTTTTTGCATTTTTTCCCACTTAACTTCATTTAACCATCTACCAACCTGAGATTGGAATAATTGATAGATACCACCGATTAACCAGTAAATACCTAGGGCTGTATTAGATAATGCCATGAAACCAAACATAACGTTCATAACAATCATCATAATCTTCATTTGATTACCCTGTTGAGATTTCTTAAGTTTATCCTGTGGATGAGTCTTTTGATACTTAGGAGGACGTTGTCCTAACTTCTGACTTAATAATGTAACACCTACGAATAATAGGGCAACAACTACTGCAAATACCTTGTCATACCATTGTGTAGCTGCCATGAAGGATGTATTCATTTCGAATAATCCAAATACTTTAGTATTTGATAATGCGAAATCTCCAGCATATGTAACAGATACTGCACCATTTACAACAGTAGTAGTAGTTGCGTTAATTCTTTGTACTACCTCATACATTGACATAAAGATTGGGAACTGAATAATCATTGTTACGAAGCATCCCAATGGATTCATACCATATTTCTTGTATAGTTGAGCCATCTCTTTTTGCATCATTTGCTGAGATCTTTGGTCCTTGCGGTTAGCATATTTAGCTTGTACCTTAGCCATTTCAGGTTGCATCATTGTCATCTTTAATGATGTTGCATTTTGCTTTGAATAAATTGGCCATGCTAATGTTCTTACAATTAATGTAGTAAATAGGATACCCCAAAAATATGAGTTACCTAATCCTTTACCAATTAAAGAGCATAACCATGCAATAGGCCAGGATAAAATATTAATTGGCCAAGCAAATAATAAATTAAAGAATCCTGAACCGCCATTCCAAGAATCAATCCATTCCTGGCCATAGCTTGTATAAACCTTTGTATACCAAGCGCTAGCATCAAAACGGCAGCTTGTTAATGTTAAAGCAAATACACTTAAAACCACTACAAGAAGCACTTTATATCTATGTCTATAGAAAAAATTATTCATCTTTTTCTCCTTTTAATAGTTTTTGTTTGCTAAATAGATATTCTAATTGCTTATAAAGCATATCATAGGATAATTCTTTAATTTTAGGTCTAGCTATTAAAAAAACATCATAGCTTAAATCTAAATTAATATTAAGGTTATCTATAACTGCTGTTATAAGTCTTTTCGATCTATTTCTTTCAACAGCATTTCCTATTTTCTTTCCTACACTGATCGCATAACGGAAGTGGCCGGTTTCTGACTTTTTTTTATATATAGTAATATAAGGACTAGACTTAAAATTCTTTTCCTTAATGATTAATTCTATTTCCTTTGATTTTTTTACGCGATATTGTTTTTGCATAGAATATCCCCATAATTAACAAAAAATACGACCAAAAATAATTAATAAATAATTGTTCTGGTCGTACTAGTTATGTCAATTATAAAATATTTAATTAAACTGTAAGCTGTTTTCTGCCTTTTTTACGTCTAGCAGCTAAAATCTTTCTACCATTCTTAGTTGCCATTCTTGCGCGGAAACCATGAGTTACTTTTCTTTTTCTTTTATTAGGTTGATAAGTTCTTTTCATCTCATTTACCTCACTTTCTTTAAGAAACCATGCTAGTTTATTCTATCAAATAGATATCCTTATGTCAACAATTATTTATTTTTTTATGTATCTTAATTATTTCATTAAATATTTTTATGAAAAGGTGGATGTAATGTGGATAAATTTTCCACAATTGTAAGTATGTGTGTATTTGTGCCTATTTTCAAAAAATGGCTTGGTTATGCGATTTTTACTAAAAAAGTTTTCCACATTTTAGGTAATTATGGTGTTTTTGACACCTAGAGTTTTCCACATTTTTTGTGGATAACTTTTTGTTGCAACCCCCTAAAATTATGATATATTTATAGCCGTAATCGTGCTATTATACTATAGCAAGCAAGCAGGTGATATTATGCAAGAATACCAATCCTTATGGAATCAGGTAAAACAAGAACTTAAAAATCAACTTGCCCCAATGACATTTGAAGAGACTTTTGAAAAGGTTAAGAGAGTAGCAAAGGAAGAAAATGGATTAATCTATGTATTAGTACCTACCTCCGTAACAAAATTTAAGATCCAACAGGTCTACTATAATACCATTGATGGTATATTGAAAAGTTTTACCACAAGACAGGTAAAATTCAAGTTTGTTTTAGAATCAGAAATTGAAGAAAAAAAACCAATTGACAAGGATATTCCAAAAATCTCTGTCAACAACTTAAACCTAAACTACAGCTTTGAAAACTTCGTAGTTGGTGATTCAAATAAAAGAAGCTGGCTAACCGCAACTAAGGTTGCTGAAAATCCTGGATTCTTTGTAAATCCATTATATATATTTGGATCAGTAGGTCTAGGTAAGACCCATTTGATGCAGGCTATTGGTAATTTCATATCTGAGATGAACCTTACATTTAAAATATTATATATACAGGCACAAGAATATCTATCCGATTATAATAAAGCATGTGCAGATAGAAATTTCGATGCATTTGAAAAGAAATATTCCAATATTGATGTCCTTTTAGTTGATGATATCCAAATGCTAGAAAAAAAGAATGCTACACAAGAACAATTCTTTAATCTATTTAATGAGATGATTAATAACAATAAACAAGTAGTTATTACATCTGATCGTCCTGCATCTAAGCTAAATGGCTTTATGGACCGTCTTACAAGCCGCTTTAATTCTGGTATCGTAGTAGATATTAACCAACCAGATTTTAACCAAAGAGTAACGATTTTAAAGAAAAAAGCTGAAGAAATGACATCAAAACGCATTGGTGATGATGTCCTAGCCTATATTGCTGAAAACTTTACAGATAATGTAAGAGAGCTAGAAGGAGCCTTAAATCGTGTTATTTTAATGTCTGATATGTTTAATACTGAACTTACACTACAATTTGCAAAAGATGAGCTACAAGTATTAATTAAGGTTAAAAAGCCTAAAGAGGATAATAATTATGAGGATGCACTATCTGTAATATCTTCAATGTATAATATTCCACAAGCGGATATGCTTGGAAAAAATAGACAAGAAAAATATGTTACACCAAGACATATTGCTATGTATATATTAAAGACTAAATATGATATGACATATACTCAAATTGGTTCTATTTTCTCATCTCACCATACAACAGTAATGTCTGGTATTCAAAAGATTTCAAAGGAAATAGAAGAAAACGAACAGCTAAAAATGGCTATTGAAGCAGTTTTAAAAAAGATTGGTGGATAATTCTTTGTTTTCCACACGTATTATGGTATAATAATACTGATAGAATATGGGTTTTTTGAGTTTTCCACAAACCCACAGCGCTAATTATAATAATTATATTTAATCATTCATTTTTTTAGGAGAAAGCATATGAATATCACAATCGATCGAGAGATTTTATTAGAGAACTTGAACACAATTCAAAGAGGACTTCCATCTAAAAGTCCAATGCCTATTTTAACAGGTATTAAATTATACGCAACAGATACTGATTTATTCATGACATCATCTAATTCTGATATTTCAGTAGAGGTTGTAATCAATGATTCATCATTAAACATTACTCAACCAGGACAAACAGTTGTTCCAGGAAGATTCTTTATTGATATTATTAGAAAGATTAATTCAAAGAAGGTTAATCTATATCTATCTGATGATAAAATTTTAGTTATTAAAGCAGATAGAGGTGAATATAAGCTACATATCATGGATCCTGTTGATTATCCAAAGATTGACTTTGTAGTATTAGAAAACCCATTAACAATTTCAGCAGATGTATTAAAGGATGTAATTAAAGCAACAGTATTTGCAACATCCTCATCTGAAAAGAAGCCTATCTTAACAGGTGTCAACTTCAAGAAGCTTGAAAATAAGATTATTGTTACTGCAACAGATTCATTTAGATTAAGTCAAAAGATTATTGGTCTTGATATGGAATATAAGGATTTTAATATTACTATTCCTAATAAATCATTAGATGAATTATTAAAATCATTAGATCAATACAATGAAAAGATTAATTTATATTTTGGTAAGAACAAGTTATTAGTATCATTTAAGAATGTATCTTTCCAAACTAGATTATTAGATGGAAACTATCCTGATACATCTAGATTAATTCCTGCTGAATTCCCAATTGTATTAAAATTCAACAAGGATGAATTAATGGATGCAGTAGAAAGAGTTTCTCTATTAAGTCCAAGAGATAAGGAAAAGGATAAGGAAATTACTTATTCTATTATCAAACTATCTATTAAGAAGGATAGAATTATTGAAATCTCTACAACAAACGCATCAGTCGGTGATGCAAAAGAAGAATTAATTCCTACCTCAATAGAAGCATCAAGTCCTATTACTATTGGATTTTCAAGCCGTTATTTAATTGAATCCTTACGTAGCTTTATTTCTACTGAGGTATCATTAAATATCAATGGTGAAATTAGACCATTTATCCTAAAGGGCGATAGAGATGCTAATTTAACACAATTAATTTTACCAGTAAGAATGGATTAAAACGAAATGAAAGGGCGTTATAAAACGCCTTTTATTTTATTTATATTTAGTTTTTATAAAAATCTATATAAAACACCACAAAAATAAAAAAATCAAAAATAAAGCAAATTTCTTGATATAAATTACACTATATGATATAATCATATAGAAAGAAAATGGGTAGGTATTATGAAGAATTTTGTGCTTAAAAGTGAATATATCGAATTACAGCAGCTTCTAAAAATAGAAAATTATATTTCTTCTGGTGGAGAGGCTAAATATTTTTTAGCTTCAAATGAGGTTTATGTAAACAATGAATTAGAAACTAGAAGAGGTAGAAAGCTAAGAGTTGGAGATATTGTTAAAATTAAAAAGGATGAATATCTAATCAAGTGATATCTAAAATTGAATTAAAGAGCTTTAGATGCTTTAAGGATAAAAGCCTTGATACAACCAATTCCTTAGTAATCCTTAGTGGAAAAAATGCTACAGGGAAAACTTCTATTTTAGAGGCTATTTATTTATGTGCTACATCAAAAAGCCATAGGACAAATGACTTAGATACAATCATACATCATAATGATAATTTCTTCTCCATTACAATTGATGCGAATAAGAAATATAAATATGTATATTCTAAGGAAGGCAAAAGTCTATTTATCAATAAAAAGGAAATAACTAAGGTAAGTGACTTTATTAGTAATTTATTTGTAGTTTTGTATTCACCCCTAGATATTTCACTTATCCAAGGAACAAAATCAGATAAAAGAAGATTTCTAGATATGGAAATATCCATATTAGATAAAAAATATCTAAATGATCTTACCATTTATAAAAGAATATTAAATGAAAGAAATAATCTTTTAAAGGAAGCAAACATAGATTTAAAGCTATTAGATGTCATGGATAAAAATATGGCATTATATAATGAATTAATCTATAAAAAGAGAATTGAATTCATTAAAGATATCAATACCTGTTTAGATTTAATTACTAAGGATTTAGATATGGAAGATATCAAGCTTATCTATAAGCCAACCTATGATGAAAAGAATATCTATGAATATATAAAAAAGCATGAAAAATCAGATATCTTTAGTAAGGTAACTGGTATAGGTATTCAAAGAGATGATATGACCATATTAATTAATAATCTAGATGCAAAGGAATATGCATCAGAAGGTCAAGCAAGATTAATAGCTATTGTGATTAAGCTTGCATTAAAGAAATATATAGAAAATAAATATCAAATAGAACCTATTTTATTATTAGATGATGTTTTTGCAGCACTTGATAAGGATAGAGTAGGTAAATTGATTAAATATATTGTAAATAATAAACAAACATTTATAAGCACAACATCTGTATTAGAAATACCAGATGAGCTATTAAAAAAAGCCTTTGTAATAAGAATGGAAAAGGAGAGATAAAAATGGAAGACGTAAAGAAAGAAATTGAAGAATTGACAGGTGACAATCCAGATTCTGAAAACTATGGTGCAGACAAAATCAAGATTCTAAAGGGTCTAGAGCCAGTAAGAGAAAGACCAGGTATGTATATTGGTTCTACTGGTGAAACAGGACTTCATCATCTTGTATGGGAAATTGTCGATAACTCAGTAGATGAGGCACTTGCTGGTTATGCTAGTAACATTCAAGTAGAGATTTTACCTGATAATGTTATTCGTGTAACAGATGATGGTAGAGGTATGCCAATTGATATTCACCCAGAAACTAAAAAGCCAGCGCTAGAAGCCATATTTACTGTATTACATGCCGGTGGTAAATTTGATGATGGTGCATACAAGGTATCAGGTGGTTTGCATGGTGTAGGTGCATCTGTAGTTAATGCTTTATCTGAATGGCTAGAAGTTACTGTCATGAGAAATGGTAAGCAATATACTGAAAGATTTGAAAGAGGTATTGTTGTTAAAGAATTATATGAGCATGATACATCAAGTCATACAGGTACTATTGTTACTTTTAAGCCAGATTATGAAATGTTCCATGAAACTCTAGTATTCAATTATGAAACTATTCGTAAAAGAATGCAGGAGACCTCCTATTTAAATAGTATTTTAACTATTACAGTAGAGGATAAGAGAAATCCTGAAAATATTATTTCTAACACTTATCATTACGAAGGCGGTGTTAAGGAATATGTTACATTCCTAACAGGAAATAAAACAGTATTAAATAAGGATATTATCTATAATAATTCTATTGGTTCATATAAAGAATTAAATTCAGATGGAATTGAGGTTACAAGAGATGTCATTATTGAAATTGCAATGCAATATAATGAATCCTATAACTCAACGATCTATTCCTTTGTAAATAATGTTAATACTCATGAAGGAGGACATCATGAAGAAGGCTTCAAGATGGCTTTAGCTAGAGTATTAAAAAAATATGCAGAGGATAACAAGATGCTAAAGAAGGATGAAGAAATTACAAGAGAAGATACTCTTGAGGGCTTAGTTGCTGTTATTTCTATTAAGCATCCAAATCCAGAATTCGAAGGACAAACTAAGGCAAAGCTTGGTAATCCAGAGGTAAGAGGATTAGTATCTAAGGCATTTGGTGATACACTTGAAAGATATTTAGCTGAGCATCCTCAAGATGCTAAGACAATTATTGAAAAGTGCTTATTAGCCTCTCGTGCAAGAATCAATGCTAGAAAGGCAAGAGAAGCAACAAGAAGAAAATCTCCACTAGATAATTTAATGCTATCAAGTAAGCTAGCTGATTGTAGATGCAAGGATCCTGAAAAATCAGAGATGTATCTAGTAGAGGGTGATTCTGCGGGTGGTTCTGCAAAATCAGGAAGAAACTCAAATTATCAAGCAATCCTACCTTTAAGAGGTAAGGTATTAAATGTACAAAAGGTACAATTATCTAGAGCATTAGAAAATCAAGAAATCCAAACAATGATTCGTGCTATTGGTACAGGAATTGGTGAGGAATTTGATATTACTAAGGCAAGATATCACAAAATTGTAATTATGACCGATGCCGATGTCGATGGTGAGCATATTTGTATATTGCTATTAACATTCTTCCATCGCTTTATGCCAGGTTTAATTGAAGCAGGCTATATTTATGTAGCTAAACCTCCTCTATATCGTATTCAATATGGTAAGCAAATGGATTATGTTTATTCAGATGAGGATTTAGAAAGTCTAAAGAAGACAAAATATAATGGTAAGAAATATGATGTACAAAGATATAAGGGTCTTGGTGAAATGGATGCTGAGCAACTATGGGATACTACAATGGACCCTAAGTATAGAACATTAGTTCAGGTACATATTGATGATACAAGAATTGCAGATGAAATTTTTGAGAATTTAATGGGTGAAGAGGTAGAACCTCGTAAGCTATTTATTCAAAATAATGCACACTTTGCAGATAACTTGGATATTTAAGGAGAATTATTATGGCAATGAATGAAAAGGACTTAGAGTTTGAAAAAGCTCTAGAGGAAAGAAAAGAAGATTCCATAGAATTATTAGATGTAAAATCAAAGATGGAAAGATCCTTCTTAAATTATGCAATGTCTGTAATTATCGCAAGAGCATTACCAGATGCAAGAGATGGATTAAAGCCAGTTCAAAGAAGAATTTTATATGGAATGAACGAATTAAAGATATTTTCTAACGTACAGCATAAAAAATCAGCTCGTATCGTCGGTGATGTAATGGGTAAGTATCACCCTCATGGAGATTCATCTATTTATGAGGCAATGGTTCGTATGGCACAGGATTTCAGCTATAGATATCCATTAGTTGATGGCCATGGTAACTTCGGTAATATCGATGGTGATGGTGCAGCAGCGATGCGTTATACAGAGGCAAGATTATCTAAAATTTCAATGGAAATGCTAAGAGATATTGAAAAGGATACTGTAGAATTCGTTGAAAACTATGATGCAACTGAAATTGAACCTGTATTATTACCATCTAGAATTCCAAACCTATTAATTAACGGTACTACTGGTATTGCAGTAGGTATGGCAACAAATATTCCACCACACAATCTAAATGAGGTAATTGATGGATGTATTGCATTATTAAAGGATGAGAATTTAACATCTGAGGATTTAATGCAATTTGTTAAGGGTCCAGATTTTCCAACAGGTGGTTTAATCTTAGGTGCTGATGGATTAAGGGATGCCTATGTTAATGGTTTAGGCTCTATCATTATTCGTTCTAAGGCTCATATTGATTATTACGAAAATGGTAAGGCAGAAATTGTTGTAACTGAGATTCCTTATGGAATTAATAAAACAAGAATTGTACAAAGAATTGCAGAAGTAGCTAAGGATAAGATTATTGATGGTATCGTTGATTTAAGAGATGAATCATCAATGGCTGGATTAAAGATTGTTATTGAATTAAGAAGAGATGTTAATCCAGAGGTTATTCTAAATATGTTATATAAATACACACCACTTCAATCCTCTTATGGTATGAACATGGTATGTATTGTTGATAATAAGCCAGTAAATATTACATTACATGATGCCTTAGATGTTTATTTAAAGCATCAAATTGATGTAATCACAAGAAGAACTGAATTTGATTTAAAGAAAGCTTTAGATAGAATTCATATTCTAGATGGTTTATTAATTGCTCAGGATAATATCGATGAGGTTATCCATTTAATTAGAAATACTAAGGATGGAACAGAAAAAGAAAAATTAATGTCTAGATTCAATTTAGATGATGCTCAAGCACAGGCTATTTTGGATATGAGATTACAAAGAATTTCAGGTCTAAACTATACTAAGCTAATTGAAGAAAGAGATTCTTTAATTGTATTTGCTGATTCTTGTAAAGAAATTCTTGCATCAGAAGATAAGAAAAAAGAAGTACTTATTACTGAAATGGAAGAAATCAAAGCTAAATATGGTGATAAGAGAAAGTCTGAATTAGCATTAGATATTAACCTAAATATTTCTAATGAGGATTTAATACCAAAGGAAAATGTTATTGTAACATTAACAACTAAGGGTTATGTAAAGAGAATGAAGCAATCTGAATATAGAGCACAAACTAGAGGCGGTGTTGGTGTTTCTGGTATGAAGACTCACTCAGATGATGATGTTTCAATGATTATCCCAACCTTCACTCATGACTATATGACATTCTTCACTAACAAGGGTAGAGTATATTCAATGAAGGCCTATAACATTCCTGAAGGTTCAAAGACAGCTAAGGGAACTCCAATTATTAATTTATTACCACTTCAAGAGGGTGAGCATGTACAAACAATCACTCCAATTGAGGAGGTTAATGATGAATTATATCTATTCTTCATTACAAAGAAGGGTACAGTAAAGCGTACTCAAATGAAGGAATTTGCAAATATTCGTTCAACTGGTATTATCGCAATAACACTTGATGAGGATGATGAATTATTCAGAGTATTCTTAATTAAGGGTGATGAATCAATTGTTCTTGGTGCATCTAATGGTAAGGCAATTCGCTTTAAGGCATCAGATATTAGATCTATTGGTAGATCAGGTGCGGGTGTACGTGGTATGCTTTTAGGTGAGAATGATGAAATTGTTGGTGCGGCTATTGTTAAATCTGAAGAGGATTCCATTTTAGTAGTTTCCTCTAAGGGTTATGGAAAGAGAACATCTGCTGAAGAATACAGGTTACAAGGTAGAGGTGGAGCTGGTGTTAAGACTATGAATGTTACTGATAAGAATGGTAACTTAGTATGTCTTGCTGGTGTAACAGAAGATGATGATTTAATCATCACTACAGATAGAGGTGTAGTCATTCGTATGCACTGTAACACAATCAGTCAAACAAAACGTGCAACTCAGGGTGTAAAGCTAATTTCTATTAAGGATAATCAAGCTATTTCAACTATTGCTGTAGTTGAAAAGGAACCAGATGAGGAAGAAGAAACTCCTATAGAGGAAGTATCAAATAACGAATCAGAAGCTATTGAAGTAACTGAGTAGTATCTAAAGAGGCGTGTAAACGCCTTTTTTCTTTATATAATTTTTATTCTATGGTAAAATAGATAAAAGGACGGTATTCGATATGCAAGAAAAGGAAATATTACTTACACCATGGAAGATTGGTAATGTAGAGATTAAAAACAGAATTGTTTTAACCTCTATGGGCGGTACTGATTTATTTGGATGGATGGAAAAGCACCATTTTGATAAGGAAGGGGCTAAATTCATCATGGATGTAGCTAAGAATAACTGCGGATTAGTATTACCAGGATGTCAGCCTGTATATAATCCAATGTTTGGTTCATGGTTATATAAAAATAAGAAGATGTTTAACGATTTAAAGGTATGGCTTGAGGAATTCCACAAAACTGGAGCAAAACTTTTTATTCAATTAACTGCAGGCTTTGGAAGATCCTTTACTGTATCTAAAATGATGGAAACATTATATAACAATAAGATCTTACGCTTTTTATCTAAGCCTGTAATGGATTTAGATAGAATATGTGCATCCTCATCCATTTCTCCAAACCGTTGGTCTGACAAATTACCATCTAGAGAAATGACAAGAAAAGAAATTCAAGAAATCATAGATGCCTTTGCGAAATCCGCAAAGCTTTGTAAGGATGCAGGTGTAGATGGAATTGAGGTTCATGCTGTACATGAAGGATATTTACTCGATCAGTTTACATTAAAATATGTTAACCACAGATTAGATGATTATGGCGGATCATTAGAAAATAGATATCGCTTTGCTGCTGAAATTGTAAAGGCAATTAAAAAGGAATGCGGCAAAGATTATCCAGTATCCTTAAGATATTCAGTTGTATCTAAGACAAAGGGCTTTAGAATGGGTGCACTACCAGGAGAGGAATATATTGAAGCTGGTAGAGATTTAAAGGAATCTGAGGAAGCTATTAAATTCTTAGAAAATGCTGGATATGACATGTTTAACTGTGATAATGGAACATATGATGCATGGTATTGGGCACATCCACCTGTATATATGCCGAATAACTGTAATCTAGAGGATGTAATGCATATAAAGAAATTTACATCAAAGCCAGTAGTATGTGCTGGTAAAATGACTTTAGATGTAGGTGCTAAGGCAATAGAGGAAGGCGCATTAGATGGTATAGGTATTGCAAGACAATTCTTGGCAGACCCTGAATGGTTTACAAAATATCTAGAGGATAGATTAGATGAGATTAGACCTTGTATTCAGTGTCATAATGGTTGCTTCAATATGTGTCATTATAAGGGAGTACCAAATGATCAAGCATTATCTGACTCCCTTCACTTAGCTAGATGTGCAGTAAATGCTGAAGTTATGCAAGAAAATAAGCATAGAATCATTAAAACTAAAACTCCACAGGATGTCATTATTATCGGTGGTGGTATTGGTGGTATGGAAGCTGCTAGAGTATTAAAGCTAAGAGGCCACAAGCCAATTATTTATGAGGCAAAGGATCATTTAGGTGGTATCTTTGTTGCAGCATCGGCAGAATCTTATAAAGAACCACTTAGAAAGCTATTAAATTGGTATATTAAGGAAATGGAAAGATTAGATATCGAAATCCATTTAAATACAAAAATAGAATCCTTAGATGAATTTAAGGATAAAAAAATTATTATCGCAACTGGCTCTAAGCCAAGAATTATTAAATCTATTCCAGGATATGAAAAGATGATTGAAGCCTGTGAATATTTAGAAAATACAAAAGAAGTTAAAAAGAATGTATGTGTTGTAGGTGGTGGATTAACTGGTTGTGAAATTGCCTATGATTTACTATTAAAGGGACATAATGTTTCTATTGTAGAAATGAAGGATGATTTAATTAAACAAAGAGGAGTATGTTTAGCTAATTCATCCTATTTAAGAGAATATTTCTATTGGAAAAGAGTGCCAGTATATTTAGAAACTAAGCTAAAAGAGGTATTTGATAATAAAGTAATTGTAGTTGATGAAAAGGGTAAAGAAATAGAAATTCAATGTGATAGTGTAATATCATCTATGGGCTATATTCCAAATCCAATCGTTACTAAAGGAGCAATACTTGTTGGAGATTGTAATTCTATTGGTAATTTAAAAACTGTAATATGGCAGGCCTATGAGGCAGCTATGAAAATATAAGGAGGGTGTATGAAATTAGATAATTTAGTTAAAAAGGCAGAAGATGCAAGAAGAGTCTATGATTATTTAGCAAAAGAATTAAATATTGATACTAGAATTCCTGTAAAGTTTTTAATTAGTCAAAAATCTATTAAAGAATTAAAGAAGAGTAATCTATCTGAAAATCCATTCCCTCATGTAATTGCTTTAGTTTTAGCTAAGCTAAGAAAAAAAGGTGTTGATAAGCTATTTAAAGAAGAAAAGGTTATCCAAACTGCAGTTATCGCTGCAGTATTATCCCTTTGTGCTGAGCTTGCAACAAACATAGGAGAATTAAGAGGAGATACCTTTGATGGAGATGAAATAGATACAGACATTTTATATTCTGGTATGCAAGCTATTCGTCTATATATGGCTAATTACAAGGATAAGGAATTTAAAAAGGTAAGGCTTAAAAGTGCATTACGTGTAGATAATGCAATTAATGGGTCTTTTTATAAGTATCAAACAAAGGATAATAGATATATATCCTTCCATACATATTATCAAAGCCAGCAAAGATTATTAGTAAATGAATTAAAGCTAAAAAAGCCATCTGAAAAATTTACGTTATTCTCAACAAAATCAGATATTAGATATTTATCTAAGATAGTAAAGGAATTAGATGCATTTCCTTTAGAGGAAAGAGCATTTGAATGTGGTGCTTGTGCTTGTGTATTAAGAGATAGAGATGAATTTATGAATACAAGTGTGGGTAGGGCAGTATGTAATATGCCATTAATTCGCTTTACAGATTATGAACCAAGAAAGCTAAATTTTGGTTCTAGCTTAAAATATGGTCCATTAACTGGTATTCGAGTATTAGATTTTACTCATATTATTGCAGGTCCTGCATGCTCAAGAATATTAGCTGAATATGGTGCAGACGTATTAATGGTTAGAAGAGGTAAATATAAAGAGCAGGAACAAGCAATGCTTGAGCTTGATGGCTGGGCTGGTAAGCAATCAATTCAATTAGATTTAAATAAGAAAGAAGATTTAGAAAAGGCTAAATGGTTAATTGGTGAATGTCATGTAATTACTTATAGCTATCAAAATAATGCCTTTGATAAATTTGGATTATCTAAAGAAGAAATTAGAAAGATTAATCCAAATATCATCTTCGCAAATTTAATGTGCTTTTCAGATACTGAGTGGGTAAATAGACCAGGCTGGGCACCACTTGCTGAAGATATTACAGGATTATCAATTAGAAATGGATCTAAGGATAAGCCAGTGAATTTAAATGGTGTACCACTAGATTATATTCCAGGATTTATTCTAGCTATGGGTACTTTAATTGCGATTAGAGATAATTTAAAGAATGGAAGAATCACAGATGTTACTACATCCTTAACAAAGGGCGCTATGCTATTACATGAAATGACAGATTTATGTAATGAAAATAAAAAGCCATCTGACCTAACAAGTGTTGAGATTAAAAATATTGAAGCATTTAAAAACAAAAGAAGCTATGTTAATACTAAGGCTATTGGCTCTGTTGGTTTCCCAGCACCTGCAACCTATCATACAAAGTATAATAATTTAGAAAGAAATATGGATTTTTCAGATTCTAATAAGAATTTTAGACCAGATTAATAAAAAGATGATATAATTACCATTGTTTGTTAAAAAAGGTGATAAAATGGAAAATATTTGTGCAATTGCCACACCCTATGGTGTAGGGGCAATATCAGTAATTCGTGCCTCAGGTACGGATTCAATTACTCTAGTAAATAAAATATTTAAGGGAAAAGATTTAACTAAGGTAAAAACTCATACCGCAAGCTATGGCTATATTATGGATGAAAATGAGGTAGTTGATGAGGTTTTATGCTTTGTATATAAAGCCCCTAAATCCTTTGATGGAGAAAACATGGTAGAGATATCTTGTCATGGTGGTGTTTTTGTAACCAATCAGGTATTAAAAACATTATTAAAGAATGGATTTCGTATGGCTTTACCGGGTGAGTTTTCAAAAAGAGCCTTTCTAAATAAAAAGATGGATCTAACACAGGCAGAGGCTGTAATGGATATTATCTCATCTACAAATAAGATTGCTTTAAAATCCTCATTTGCTTCTTTAAGAAGTCAAACAAGAGAATTAATTCAAGGATTTAGAAATGAGCTATTAGATATTATTGCGAAAATTGAAGTGAATATTGATTATCCAGAATATGAGGATGCTATAGAGGTTACACACGAATATCTATTGCCTCTTGTAGATGATTTAATCTTAAAAATGAGAAAAATTTTAAAGAATTCAGAAATCTCAACTGTTGCTATACATGGTATAAAAACTGCAATTATTGGCAAGCCAAATGTAGGAAAATCTAGTCTATTAAATATGCTATTAGATGAAGAAAAGGCAATTGTATCAAGCTATGCAGGTACTACAAGAGATATGATTGAAGGTACATTAAACATTGGTAATGTTACACTTCATTTAATCGATACTGCAGGTATACACGAAAGTGAAGATTATGTTGAATCTATTGGTATTGAAAGAAGTAAAAAGGCAATGGAGGAGGCAAATTTAGTGTTACTTGTTGTAGATGCATCTAAGGAATTAGATTCAGTTGATTTAGAATTATTAGAAATGACAAAAAATAAAAATCGTATTATCATTGGTAATAAAACAGATCTAGATACTAAGGTTAACTTAGATAATATGATTTATATATCTGCCTTAAAAAAGGAAGGTATGGAGCTATTATCAAATAAAATAGAAGAGGTTACTAAAATAGATTCTTTATTTGATATGAATGGCTATTATTTAAATAACACCAGACAAACAAACTTGATGGAGGAATCCTTAAATGCTTTATTACAGGCTAAAAAATCAATGGATAATTTATTAGATATATCTTTAATTGAAATTGATATTAAGGAAGCCTTTGATAAGCTTGGTGAAATTACAGGAGATAGTAATCCTGATGAATTAATTAACGCATTATTCTCTAAATTCTGTTTAGGAAAGTAAGTAGGTATTCTATGTCTAATTTTTTATCTTTACTCGAACAGGTAGTAAATTTACCTAGTGAAGAAAAAATAAATTTGGGAAAAGAGTTTTATGCTAAAACAATGGAATTATGTCTTTCTAAGGGAATAAAATATAAAAAGAAATCTATCTTTTTAAAGAATTTATTACATTTATTTGCACATGCGGATAATAAATTATCAAACAAAGAGTTTAAATTCATTATAGAAATTTCAGGATTAGAAATAACAAAAGAAGAATTCCAAAGCTTGGAATTAGACGATGAGTTTATTAAAGAATTAACTAATATGATAGAGAATTTACCATTAAAAGATAAATCAACAATCTTCTTTTTAGGGGCTATCATATTATCAAGCGATGATACGATTAATTATGAGGAAATCAAGTTAATTGACAAGCTTTTTGAATAGAAAAATAAATAGAAAGAAAAACTCTAGTTCATTGATAACTCTAGAGTTTTTTGTTATATATTTCATTTTTTAAATGAAATTTAGAAGATTTATAGTATAATCTTTATAAATAACTTTAAAGGAGGGATAGTATGAAGGTTAAAAATAAATTAGTATCAGCCTTAGTAGCATTAGCTACCATGGGTCATACCGCGCTATCCGCTTTAAAGAAGGAAGATAATAATCAACAGCCTGAGGAAAGATATTTATCTACAGATGAAGCCTTAGAAAGCGTTGATGAGGTATTATTAAAAAATACACTGAACTCAATTGAATTACCAGAAGAGCCTGATGATATGTTTTTACTAGATACCTTTATTGAAGATATTGTCATTAACTGGACATCATCTGATGATTCAATCTTGCATATTTCTGGAGGTAGTGCAACAATTCGCCATCCAAAGGGTGGAGTAGACAAAACTGTCACATTGACTGCGAGTGCGTTTTTAAATAATGCCACTGCCACAAGAGATTTTGAAATCACTGTAGCAGCAGAGGATGATGATTCTATCCCAATTAAAGAAGCATTACAAAAGGAATCATCTGAAAGATTTGCTATCCGTGGTATTGTATCTGCATTCTTGTATGCTTCAGGAGATAACCCAGAATATAGGGCGGGATTTTATGTTACAGATTCAACAGGTACAATTTATGTTTATGGAAATATGGCATCCGATGTAGAAGTTGGAGATGAGGTATATTTAAAGGGTGTAAAGAGTATCCGCTTCAATACACCTCAGCTTTATAATCCTCATGATTTAACCATTATCTCAAGAAATAATACACCATCTTGGGATGCAGTAGATAATACAAAAACTGTTGAAGAAATTTATAATTTAGGTAAGGATGCTGTTGGTAATGTATATGAATTTGATGCCCATGTATCTAAAAATCAATATGGTTTATATACATTGAAGGATATCAATTATAAAGAAAATGGTGCAGCATTTAAATATTATTTTGCAGGTACAATTACTCCAGATTGTGAAAACTATGCGAGTGAGCTAAAGGGTAAGGAAAACCAAATTGTACGTGTTAAGTTTGCAGTAGGTGCAAATCAAGCGTGGGATTTACGTGGTGATGTATTAGATATCGTATCCTACGAAACTTATAGCGAGGAAAAGAATTAGGGTTATTATGGAACGTAAGGTATTTGAATTTTTAAAGAGTCAAAACTTAATATTAGATAAGCCAATCATTGTTGCCGTATCTGGTGGTGCTGATTCTGTTTCATTACTTTATGTATTAAAGAATCTAGGCTACAATCTTGTATTAGCCCATGTAAACCATAATAAAAGAGAAGCATCAAAAATAGAACAAAAGGCAATGATAGATTTAGCAAATAAGCTATCTATTCCATTTGAGCTATTAGATTATCATTATTCAAATCAAGATAATTTCCAGGCTGAGGCACATCATGCTAGATATGATTTTTTCAAAAGCCTTTGTAAAAAATATCATACCAATATTATTGCTACAGCTCATCATAAGGATGATCAAATTGAAACTGTATTAATGAAGCTAATGGAAGGCTCTAATTTATATGGATATGGTGGTATCTCTATAAAAAATGAAAGAGATGGATATTTATTTATAAGACCGCTTCTTTGTGTTACAAAGAATGAAATCTATGATTATTGTAAGCAAAATAATTTAGTTTATTTTGAGGATTCCTCTAATCAAGAGGATGATTACTTAAGAAATAGATTAAGGCATAATGTAATTCCTATTTTAAAAGAAGAATGTCCTTCATTATCTGATAAGATTATGGAATATTCGATTCAGCTACATGAAGCTTTTGATTATATTAGAGAACAAAGTATTTCTTATTTGAAAGTGAATAATAACAAAATTAAGCTAGATAGCTTCAATGAATTAAACATTGCAGTTAAGAAGGATATCTTATCCTTGTTACTTGAAAATCATTCAATTCGTAAGAATAATGATATTATTGATAATATGCTAAGGATATTAAAAAATAGTGATGGAAATAAAGAGATTTATCTAGAAAATAATTATCGTTTTATTAAAAGCTATGATAAAGCCTATATCACAAAAAATATCACAAAAAATACCAATTGCTATCAATTGGATTTGGGTGATGAAATAATTATGGGAGATTATAAGCTTTATCTCACAAAATCACATAATAATCCTTGTGCAAATTACATTAATATATGCTATAATGACTTAGTATTCCCATTAAGTGTAAGATATAGATTAGATGGGGATATGATGAATATAGGAATCGGGAATAAAAGAGTCTCAAGAATTTTGATAGACAAGAAGGTTCCAAAAGAAAAAAGAGACCATATTCCTTTAGTATTAGATAAAGAGGGAAATATCTTATGGTTAGTAGGATATCAAAAGAGTGCAGTAATATCTAATATGAAGGATAAGGGAGATATTTATTTAGTATGCGAGGTAGTAAAATGATGCATGATGACATCAAGAAAATTAGTGTTTCTGAGGAAGAGATTAAGGAAATTGTAAAAAGATTGGGAACACAAATTTCTAAGGATTATCAAGACAAAAAGCCAATGTTTATTGGGCTTTTAAAGGGATGTATTCCATTTATGTCAGACCTACTTAAATATGTAGATATTGAATGTACAATGGAATATATGAAAGTTTCTTCTTATGAGGGAACACAATCTACTGGTAAGGTAACTGTAAAGGGTGGCTTGCCAGATGTATTAGATAAGGAGATTATTTTAATTGATGATATCTTAGATACAGGAAGAACTTTAGATAGCGTAAGAAAGATGCTACTTGAGGCTGGGGCAAAATCTGTTACCATTTGTGTATTACTAGATAAACCAGAAGGAAGAGTTGTAGATATTACTCCTGCCTATGTTGGTGGGTTAGTACCAAACGAATTTGTTGTAGGATATGGACTAGACTACAATGAATATTATCGTAATTTACCCTATATTGGGGTTTTAAAGGAAGAAGTATATCAAAAATAACAAGGAGGTAGTGTTATGCAGGATAATAATAAAGATAAGCAACCAAGAAGAAAAAGATCTCTGTTGGTAGATATTATTTTTATTCTTGTTTTTGTATTGTTAACCATCGGTATTATTTTAATGGTTAGAAATTTATTCCAACCAGATCCTACAGTACTTGACTATAACAAGTTTAAAGCACTTGCTGATAGTGGAAAAATAACTGAGGAAGTAACAGCAACACCTGTTGGTGGACAAAACTATGGAATGTATGAGATATCAGGAACATACATGAATGATGGAGTTCAAACAAGCTTTAAACTTATTACTATTCAAGAGTATTTAAATCAAATTATTGCAAACTATGGTGCAACATTCAAGATTACAATTAATCCCTATGTTGAAAATGTTTGGTTGCAGCTAATAATAAGCTTAATTCCATATTTAATTATTGGAGTACTTTTCTTCTTCTTAATTCGTTCATTGATGAAAAGCCAAGGCGGTGCTGGTGGAGCATTTGACTTTGGAAAATCAACAGCTAGATTAAATAGATCTAAAACTGTTACATTTAAAGATGTTGCAGGATGCGATGAGGAAAAGGATGAATTAGTTGAAATCATTGACTTCTTAAAGAATCCAAGAAAATATAATGAGATTGGTGCAAGAATACCAAAGGGTGTAATTCTTGTAGGTCCTCCAGGAACAGGTAAGACATTACTTGCAAAGGCAGTAGCTGGAGAAGCAGGAGTACCATTCTTCTCAATTTCTGGTTCTGATTTCGTTGAAATGTTTGTAGGTGTTGGTGCATCTAGAGTAAGAGACATGTTTAAAACCGCAAAGGAAAACGCACCTTGTATCATCTTCATTGATGAAATTGATGCAGTAGGTCGTCAGCGTGGTGCTGGTATGGGTGGTGGACATGACGAAAGAGAGCAAACCCTAAACCAATTATTAGTTGAAATGGATGGATTTAACGGAAATACTGGTATTATCATTATGGCCGCAACAAACCGTCCTGACGTATTAGACCCAGCATTACTTCGTCCAGGTCGTTTCGATAGACAAATTACTATCTCTAACCCTGATGTTCGTGGTCGTGAGGCTATTTTAGCTGTTCATGCAAGAAATAAGCATTTAGCTCCAGATGTTAAGCTAGGAGAAATCGCACAAAGAACTCCAGGCTTCAGTGGTGCTGATATTGAGAATTTATTAAATGAAGCAGCATTGCTTGCTGCAAGAGACAACCGTAAGGTTATTACTACAAAGGATATTGATGAGGCAGTTGACCGTGTATTAATGGGTCCTGCTAAAAAGAGTAGAAAGTATACCGAAAGAGAAAGAAGATTAGTCGCATATCATGAGGCAGGTCATGCTGTAATTGGTATTAAGCTTGAAAATGCTTCTCAGGTACAAAAGATTACAATTGTTCCAAGAGGACAAGCAGGTGGATATAATCTAATGATGCCAAGAGAGGAAAACTTCTTCCATACAAAAACACAAATGCTAGAAGAAATCACAGGCTTCTTAGGTGGACGTGTTGCAGAGGAATTAATGTTTAATGAGGTTTCAACAGGAGCTTCAAACGACTTCCAAAACGCAACTAATATCGCAAGAGCTATGATTACTCAATATGGTATGTCTGATTTAGGTCCAGTTCAGTATGAACAACAGGGTGGTTCTGTTTTCTTAGGTAGAGATTATCTAAAGGAGAAGAATTTCTCAGACCAGGTAGCACTTGAAATTGACCGTGAACAAAGAAAGATTATTGAAGAATGCTATGCTAAGGCTAAGGAAGTTATTTCTTCTAATATGGATTTATTAACAAATATTGCTGAATATCTATTAAAGATTGAAACAATTAATAAAACTGATATTGATGAAATCGTATCTACAGGACATTTAAAGTGGTGTGATGAAAAATACGCTGAGGATGTTACTTTAGATGAGGAAAAGAAAGAAGAGCCTAAAGAAGAAGTAAAGACTCTAGACGAATCTTTAGCACAAAAGGATGAAGCTACAAAAGAAAGTCCTAAAGAAGATGCTTCAAATGATGATTCAAAGGTAGTTGAGCCAAAAGATTATGAGGTTAGATAAATATTTAAAGGTATCTAGGCTAATTAAAAGAAGAACTTTAGCTAAAGAGGTTGCTGAAGCTCAAAGAGTATTAGTAAATAATAATCTAGCAAAGCCTTCTAAGGAGGTTAAGGTTGGAGATATTATTACACTAGAATTTGGTTCAAAAACTGTTACAGTTAAGGTTGTTAGCTTAAATGTATCAATTAAAAAAAGTGAAGCTACAGAAATGTATGAATTCATTAGTGAGGTAAAAAAATAATGAAAAGGGTATGAAAATTACCCTTTTTTCATTTTCATTAAAAATTTTTTTCATTTTTGATACCATTTTTGCCTATTTTATTATGAAAGGTGAAAAAAGGTGAACTTATGAAAAGAAAATTTATTTGCTTATGTATTGCCATTTTTGGCATATTTCTTGTGTGCTTAGCACCTAGTGCTTATGCATCTATTGTTAATGAAGAGATTGATTTATGCTCTAATTGTGATTCCTTTAATTTAGCTAGAGGTCGCTTAAGCTATAGTCCATTAGATTTAAATGATTATGATCACTATAATGAATACATTTCTAAATATATTGAATCTGGCTATATTGAATCTTATATAGAAGGTAGCTGCCAAGATGATGATATTACATTTAAAGAGATTGTAGAATTTTTTGAAGAGGAATTGATAAGAGTCAAATATTATTTTAATGACACATTATTCTTTGATGCTATAACTGAAGGAGGATGTGCATCAATTGAATTAGATAATGAAATCTATTTAGGAGATATCTATTTGAATTATGATGCATTATTTGTAAAGAATAATTATCATTATAATTTAGATAATTTAGTATTTAAGGATTCCTATGATGAAAGAAGTATTGTCGATTATGTTGATGATTTTGCGTTTAAATATTTAGGAGTACTTACAGTAAAGGAAAACGAAAAATATAAGGATTCTGATTGCCATATTGTAATGCCTTATAATCAATTACTAGAAATGGATGAAATCCTATCATCAATTAAGGTTAATGATTATTCCAACGAATATACATTAAAGGTAGATTATACAAATTATGATAAAGCTACCGCAACAATTTCTACCTATAACTTAAGAGTAGTGGCATTTGATAATCATTATCACTATACTGTTCAGGATGTCTATATTGATGTAGTTGATGTAATAAGACCAAATATTAGACAAATAAAGCCTATAATTTTTGATTATCCAAAGGAATTAACAAAGGAAGATTTAATTGAATATTTTGAAATAGAGGATTATAGTAACTATACTTATGATATTGATTTTTCTAACTATCAAAATGCCTTAGGCAACTATTCTTTAACTATAACCGTTAAAGATGAATATGATAATGAAAATAGCCTAGATTTTAATGTATCCATTATTGATTCAAAATCCCCAACCATAGGACACTTACAGACGGTTTTACAATCTAATTTAGAATATCTAGATTATGATCAATTAAAGGCTAAGGCATTATTATCTGTAATGGATAATTGTGATGGAGATTTATCTAGTCAGGTAGTATATATAGATTTAGATGATTATCAAAACAATTACCAAACTCCAGGACAATATCGTATCGAATTAAATGTATCTGATAAAGAGGGAAATGAAGCATCAAGTGTGATTACCATTTTAGTAGTAGATGATGATTATCCAGAAATTGAAATTGATAAATATTTGATTGTAACTAAAAAAGGAGAAGCCTTATCTAAGGAAGATGTCATTAATCTATTTAAGGCACTAGGATATGATTTAGAGGATGAAGATATTCAAGGTGATGTATTTAATCTAACCAGCTTAGATGGTGAATATGAATTTAATTATTCTATAGAGGATAAGGAAAAGGAAGGTTTGGTTGTTACAAATAGCGATGGAATCGATTATCAAATGGTAATACCTACTAACAATCAAACTATTCATAATGATATAAATCTAACCTTAATATTAATTCTTTCTATTTCTTCATTTTTAGTTGTATCAAGCTTAGTATTAGGCTTTGTATTATATAAAAAGAATCATTAATTTATTTAAAGTAAAATAGACCCTGCATTTTTAGTAGGGTCTATTTTATATATAGCTAGAAAAGCTAATGATATAAAGAGATTCAATATTTTGATACTTTTACTAATAAATAATAGAAAGTTTTTGTTATGAATGCCTTTTCTATATATAGAAAAAATAATAGATTTTGAATATAATATTACTACTAGGTGACAATATGCAAAAAATAGCGATTAAGGAGCTTGCTTATTTTATTTGTTCAAGCGGCAATTTAACAAATGAATATTTCTCGAATAAGGATTTATCTATAGGCTCCTTAGCACATAAGCATCTACAGGCTTTGTATAACGAAAAGAGCCAAAAGGAAGTCTACATAAAAGAAACCATTGAATATATGGGAAATGAATATTTAATCCATGGTTTTATTGATGGAGTATTAAATATTAATGGTGAAATTATATTAGAGGAAATCAAATCCACAAATGAGGATTTTGAATTTATTACAATTGATTATCATAAGGAGCATTTAGCTCAATTAAAAATCTATGGATATTTGTATTCTATACTAAATAACCTAGATACAATGCATATTCGATTAACCTATGTAAGTATCGTTGATTATGAAACCAAAAGCTTTGATTTTATAGTGAAGCAAGAAGAGCTTGAGGAATTTTTCTTTAATGTATTAGAAGAATATATTCATTTTCTTAATTTGATGGATGATGCAGATATAAAGAAGATGAAAAGTATTGAAGAAATAGAGTTTCCATTTAAAGAAAAAAGAATGGGACAAATGGAATTAATGAAGGCATCCTATCTTGCTATGACAAATAATGAAATATTATATGCCATTGCCCCAACAGGTATTGGAAAAACCATGGCTACATTATTTTCTTCATTAAAATCACTAAAAAAGCTTGATAAGCTATTTTATTTAACCGCAAAAGGAAGCGGAAAGAACGCTCCACTTGATGCCATAAAAATACTTGCAAAAAATGGTTTAAAAATAAAAACAATTGATATTACAGCTAAAGCTAAGATTTGTAATAAAGGCTATAAAAACTGTAAGCCTGAGGATTGTCCTTTTGCTTTAGGATATTTTGATAGATTAAAAGCTGCAGTATTTGAAATCTATGAAAAATATGATATCTATGATTCAAATGTCATCTTAGAGGTTTCTAATAAGCATAAGATTTGTGCCTTTGAATTTTCATTATTTTTATCTTATTATTGCGATATTATTATTGCAGATTATAATTATGTATTCGATCCTCATGCAAGGTTAGTAAGGTATTTTGAAGATGATACTTATAAGCCTAAGGTATTAGTAGATGAGGCGCATAATCTAATTTCAAGAAGTAAAGAGATGTATTCAGCAATGATCACCTCTGAAGACTTAAGAACTTTAAGAAGATCTTTAAATGGCTATAAGCCTTCCATCCGCAAGGAATGCAATAAGGCAATAGAGGCCTTAGAAAAATATGAGGAAAGATTAAGTGAAAATGCATTGATTTGTGATTCATTTATGGATTTAGATTTTAATGTATTGCTAAGGAATTTATATTTAGCTACAGATAGTTGTATAAAGGAAAATAAAAAGATAGAGGATAGAGATAAGGTATTAGATGTATTTTATAAAATATTATCCTTTATCAATGTATCTGAAATATATAGTGAAAATCATAAAACACTAATTTCATTAAAAGATGATATAATAACAATGAAGTATTATTGCCTAGATGCATCTGAATATATTTTAGATACAATAAAAGAAGCTATACATGGGATTATATTTTTCTCAGCTACGCTTTATCCAATTGAATATCATATGAATTTATTAACAAAGGGTGAGGGTAAATACATGGAGTTATTATCTCCATTTAACCCATCGAATTTAGATATCATTATCAATAATCAGATATCGACAAAATTTAAGAATAGAAAATCATCAGTTGATTCAATTATAGAAGCAATTGAGGTTATAACAAATGCCCATAAGGGTAACTACATTGTCTTTTTTCCATCCTATCAATATTTAGAAATGGTTAGAGAAAAGCTAGAACCAATGGATTATGAATTAATCGTACAAAAGAATAATCTAAAGGATAGTGAAAGACAAGAGATCATTAATAAATTTCTAAATACCAAAAATACAAAGGTTGGACTCTTTGTGATGGGAGGGGCCTTCTCTGAGGGAATTGATTATATTGGAGATGCATTATCTGGTGTAATTATAGTAGGAGTTGGACTTCCGATGGTATGTGATGAAAATGATATTTTAAAGGATCATTTTGAAATGAAATATGGAAAGGGCTTTGAATATGCCTATATGTATCCAGGATTTACAAAGGTTATTCAGGCTGTAGGAAGGGTTATTCGAGCGGATTCCGATTATGGAATTTGTCTTTTAATGGATGATAGATTCTCATATACAAGCTATTTGAGCTTATATCCACCTCATTGGAAGAATAAAAAAATAATAACAACAAGCTATGGATTAAAAAAAGAATTAATAAGCTTTTACAAGGAGAAAGAAGGAAAATAATATGAAGCTAGAACCAATTGTTACATCTTTATTAGATACCGATTTATATAAGTTTAATATGAATCAGGTAATCTTCCACAAGCACACGAATTTAAATGGTGTATATCATTTTAAATGTAGAAACGAAGGTATTGTTTTTACACAGGAGATGCTAAATGAAATCAATGAACAAATTGATCATTTATGTCATCTAAGATTTAAAAAGGATGAGCTAGATTATTTAAGAAGCATTCGTTTTATCAAAAATGACTATGTTGAATTCTTAAGATTATGGCATCCAATTAGAGATTATGTTGAAACATCATTAGATAATGGTGAATTAAAGGTTATTGTTACAGGACCATTATTTAGTGCTATGCAATTTGAAATCTATTTACTTGAAATTATTAACGAGGTATATTTTAGATTCCAATATAATTATGAGGAATTACTTGCTGATGCTAAGAAAAGATTAGCTTTAAAGATTGATGACTTTAATACAGGAAAGTATACATTCAAGTGGGCTGAATTTGGATGTAGAAGAAGATTATCTAAAGAATTTGAAGGCTATGCTTTAAAAGAATTAAAGGATAAGACAAAAAATATGGTAGGTACATCTAATGTTTATTATGCATATAAGCTAGGATTAACACCTATTGGAACATATGCTCATGAATATGTACAAATGTATCAAGGAATTGATTCTATTCCTTTAGCATATACAAATTATTATGCAATGAAGGATTGGTATACAGAATATGAGGGTGATAATGGTACTGCCCTAACTGATACTGTAACTACTGATTTATTCTTAAAGGATTTCAATCGTTCAATGGTAAATAACTACAACGGTGTAAGACACGACTCAGGAGATCCATATGAGTGGGGTGAAAAGATTATCGCCCATTATAAGAAGTTTGGCGTAGATCCTAAGACTAAGATGCTATTATTCTCAGATTCCTTAAATTTTGATAAGGCACAAGAAATCTATGAATATTTCAAGGATAAGTGCAAGGTATCCTTTGGTATTGGTACATTCGTAAGTAACGATACATATGTAGGATCTTTAAATATTGTTATTAAGCTACAATATGTAAATGGTAGACCAGTTGCTAAATTGTCAGACGCAAAGGGTAAGACTATGTGTGATGATGAGGAATACGAAAAGTATTTAAGAAATGCAGTTCAATTTAGATTAGAAAGAGAAAAGTAAGATGAATGTTTTAATTGTTGTAGATGTCCAAAATGATTTTGTGTCTATGGCCTTAGGAACAAAAGAGGCTAAAGAAATTGTAAAGCCATTAAGAGAATATCTTAATAGCCTAGATGATAATACATATATTGTTGCTACAAGAGATTGTCATGATGAAAATTATCTAAGCACAAATGAAGGAACTCACCTACCTGTAATTCATTGTCAATTTGGCTCCTTAGGCTTTGAATTAGTAGATGAGATTAAAGACTTTAAATTTAATAGAATTATTAATAAGCCAAATTTTGGTATTTCATCTACAACATGGAAAAATATATTAAAAGATATCCAAGTAGATAAAATAACCTTAGTAGGGCTATGTACAGATATTTGTGTAATTTCAAACGCATTAGCCTTAAAAACTGCATACCCTGAGGTTAAGGTTGAAGTCATTGAAAATCTTTGTGCTGGAGTTACTAAAGAATCACATGATGCAGCTATTTTAACTATGAGGATGTGTCAGGTAGATATTGTATGAAAGAATATAAGCTAGGCCTAGTTTTAGGTAGATTTCAAGGAGTCCATATTGGGCATGAATCCATCATTAATCGTGCCTTAGAATTATGTTCTGATGTATTAATTTTGATTGGTTCAGCAAATAAGAAAAACACAAAGGAAAATCCATTTCCAGTTGAATTAAGATATCAAATGCTAAGTGATATTTTTAATGATAAAAGAGTACATATATTCCCATTAGATGATTTAGGTGTTGGAAATGTTCCATCCTGGGGAGATTATGTAATAGAAAATGCAATTAAGGATTTTGGTAAGCCTGATTTAATTATTCAGGGTATAGAGGTTAAGACCAATACATGGTATAAGAATTTTCAAGATATCCATTTTCTAGAAGTAGATAGAGAAATTGTCCCTATTAATGCTACTAGATTAAGAGGGTATATTTTAGAGGATAACAAAGATGAGTTTTTTAAATATACGAATCCTAAAATTCATAAATATTATGAAGAATTAAGGAAGTATTTATTGGAGGTATGGCATGCTTAAACAATATGGATATATAAGAGTTGCAGCTGCATCAAATGAAATACATTTATGTGATATTCCATTTAATACAAAGAGTATGATTGATGTATTAGAGAAGGCTAAGGCAAACGGTGTAGATATTTTAACCTTCCCTGAACTATCAATTGTTGGCTATACAGCACAGGATATGCTTTTAAATAAGGATTTATATGATGCAATCCTAAAGGGCTTAGAAGAGTTAAAGGAATATAGTAAAACAATTGATTTTGTATTTATTGTTGGTGCGCCAATTCGTGTTAAAAATAGCTTATATAATTGTGCAATAAGCTTTTATAATGGTCATATTATTGGTATTACACCTAAGACATATATTCCAAATTATAATGAATTTTATGAAGCAAGATGGTTTCAATCAGCTACTAAGCTTGAAGATGATTCTATCTTACTTTTAGGTGAAGAGGTATTAATCTCTAATATGCTATGCTATAAATGTGATAATTATGATTTTATGTATGCTATAGATATTTGTGAGGATTTATGGGTTGCAAATTCTCCATCAAACTATACTTCACTAAATGGTGCATTAATTATCTTTAATTTATCTGCATCCAATGAAACAGTAGGTAAGGCAGGCTATAGAAGAAATCTTGTGAAAATGCAGGCTGCAAAGACTTTATCTGCATATGTATACGCAAGTGCTGGTGTTACTGAATCTACAAGTGATTTATTATTCTCAGGTCATTTAATGATTGCTGAGGCTGATGGTACTTTTAAAGAAAATAATAGATTTAGCTTTGAATCAGAAATGATTATTCAAGATGTAGATATCGATCGTTTAAAAAGCGATAGAATGAAAGAAACTACCTATGAATTAGTATCTTATGATAATAATCACTTAGAATGTCATTTTAATTTAGCTAAGCATAATAATACCTTATTAAGAGAATATCCAAAAAAGCCATTCCTAGCCCATACAGCTGAAGGATTAGAAGAGATTTTAAATATTCAATCCTATGCTTTAGCTAAAAGAGTTAAATACCTTGGAAATACGAAAATGATTATTGGTATTTCTGGAGGTGCAGACTCTACTCTTGCATTTTTAATTTGTATGAGGGTTTGTGATATTTTAAAGATAGATAGAAAGAATGTTATTGCTATTACAATGCCAGGCTTTGGAACTAGTGGTAGAACTTATAATAATTCTAAAAATCTAATTTTAGAATATGGTGCAACTTTCAAAGAAATTTCAATTAAGGATGCATGCTTACAGCATTTTAAGGATATTGGACATGATCCAAATACCTTTGATGTTACATATGAAAATACTCAAGCAAGAGAAAGAACTCAAATTCTATTTGATGTAGCAAATAAAGAAGGCGGAATTGTAGTTGGTACTGGTGATTTATCAGAATTAGCCCTAGGCTGGTGTACATACAATGGAGATCACATGGCAAACTATGGTATAAATGCTTCAATTCCCAAAACATTAGTTACAACATTAATTGGTCATATTAGAGATTTATCTTTTGGAAAAATTAATGATATTTTAACAGATATATTAAATACCCCAATTACTCCAGAATTATTACCACTAGATGAAAGTGGAAACATTAAGCAAGAAACAGAGAAGAATGTAGGTCCATACATTCTAAATGATTTTTTCTTATATCATTTCTTAAGATATGGAGCTCCAGTAAAAAAGATTTATTTCTTAGCTTGTCAAACATTCGATGGTGATTTTGATAAGGCACAAATAAAGGCAACCCTCAAGATTTTCTTTAAGAGATTTTTCCAACAACAATTTAAGAGAAATTGTGTACCTGATGGAATTAAGGTTGGTTCAATTGCTGTATCTCCAAGAGGAGATTTAAGAATGTCATCTGATGTATACAGCAAAGTATATCTAGATGAAGTAGAAAAGCTATAGTAAGAAAAGAGGATTCAAAATCCTCTTTTTTGTTGAGAAAAAATCTTTCATCTCCTTTCTTTTTCGTTTTTTAACTCCGTTTGTCTATTTATATTATGAGAGGATAAAAATCTCAAAATATACTTAGATGAAAGGGGGCATATTTATGCCAAAATTACAACAAATTGGATTGACTGACTTTTGTTTTAAAGAGTTAATCCACAAAAGACCAGATTACCTATTACTACTAGTCAATGGTATTTGTAATCTAAAGCTTAAAGAATCTGACATTGAAATCGGAATTGAAGAAGAAAGGGGTGAGCTAACACTAAAAACTGTTCAATTTGATATTAAAGTTGTATCACAAGATATCTTATTAGATATTGAAGCCCAAAATAAAAAGGTATCCTTAGAATTGAATGAGCATAATGAATACTCATATGATGTATCAAGGGAATTCTATTATTTATCCATCTTACATTCTAAGAATTATCAGTATAGAGAATTAGGCTATAGAAAGAAAAAAAGTATTGTCATTTTTATTTATGCATATGATTTACTTTGTGAATCTCCTATCCAAGAATTATCGATGCATAATAAAACCAAAAACATCGATTATGATGACATGCTAATCTATCGAGTCAGCCTTGCAAAAATCCCTGAAGCGAGTAAAATAGAGGTAGAGAGAGCGTTAAAATTATTATCAGAAATAGAACTAGATAATTATTTAAATGACGATTCTACTATCATTAAGGAGGCCGCGAATATGTTAGTACATTATGATAAATCAGAAGAAGCAGCAAGAATAAGAGAAGCTAAGCTAAAAGATGATTTTGAGAAGAAGGGCCACTTTACAGCGGGAATGAATGAAGGTATCCAAATTGGTAAGCGAGAAGGAAAACAAGAAGCTACGATAGAAATAATCAAGACAATGCATAAGAATGGAGCTAATGAAGAAACAATAGCGAAAATGCTATCTTTAGATCTTGAATATGTTAAGAAAGTATTAAGTGAATAAAGTAAAAAGAGGATTCATTGAATCCTCTTTTTACTTGTTTATTTCTTTTAAAATGGTATCTAAATCTAATTCGTGGCTTGTAAATTCTAGTTTTAAATCATCATCTTTATATCTTGGTAGAATGTGTACATGGAAATGCATTACAGTTTGTCCTGCAGCCTCGTTACAATTGTTTAAGATGTTTACACCTTCTGCATTAAGATTTTTAGAAATCTTTTTAGCAAGCATCTTTGTTGTATTCATTACTTTAATAAAGGCATCATCTTCAATTTCTAAAATATTAGCGTAATGCTTCTTTGGTAATACTAGAGTATGTCCTTTAGTTGCCTGAGATATATCTAATATTGCAACTACATCATCATCCTCATACACCTTTTTAGATGGGATTTCTCCATTTATAATCTTACAAAAAATACACATATTAGCACCTCATTTCTTAGTATTAATTATATTCTTAATAGGTTTTTGTTTCAATGCTTATGGCTAAAAGAAATTTTTTGTGATAAAATATATAAAATAGGTGGTTGTATGAAAAATGTAAGTAAAACAGGGAAAATTATATTTAAATATCTACCGACAATACTAACATTTCTATGCTTTGCGATTGTTTTAACTATTGCGGTTATCCTAAACCAATCCTATGATACGCATATGGAATCTACACTAGATTATTATCAAGAGGGATGGGTTGTAGTTGTTGATGGAGTGGAGTCTAAGGTTTCATTTCCGTTTTCACTAGATTATGATATCAAGGAGTGTGAAATGAAAAACACACTTGATGTTGTAACAGATACGGATTGCTTAATTTTTGAATATCAGTATCAGGATGTTTCAATGTATGTTGATGGAGAGCTAGTATTTGATTTTGAGGCTCCTAAGGCAGGACAGTTACATACTGTTTTGGGAACAAATATTTTATCGATTCCTTTAAAGAGTGAATATAGTGGTAAAACAATTACTCTTAAGATGCACACATTAAAGGCTACAAAGAGTATTACAATTAATCATATATTTGTAGCTCCTCCAGGAGATTATTTATATAGCATTTATCATAGAAATATTACGCAGCTAGTGATTGCGGTTGTTTTATTAGTATTAGGAGTTTTCTATTTACTAATTTATGTTGCATTAAAGATTAGAAAGATTAAAGTAGAAGCTATACCAGTTGAATTTTTCCTATCGTTTTTCATGTTCTCATTCTTTATATCCTTATGGGTATTATGTGATTTACATTTGTTATTTATTACGACAGGTAATATTGTAATTAGTGATATACTTGCATATTTTTCATTTATGTCTATCCCAGTAGGATTTGTATTTGTTGTATATCATTTAATTAGAAGATTTAGAAAGATATTTACAGTATTTGAATTAGCCTATACTGCAAATGTAGTCATTCAAACCCTATTATTTGCCACAGGAATAGTAGATTTAGCATATATGCTTACTATTTCTCAGGGTATGATGTTTATAGGAGTATTAATTACTATCACATTAGTAATTCTTGCTGCCATCAAGCATCCTGCAAGAAATACAATTATTTTATCAGTATCCTTTGGTGTATTTGGTGTACTTGCTGCATATTGTTTAATTGGCTATATCTTTATTCCAGGCTTTAATTATAATTTCTATTTCTTAATTGGTATGATTGTATTGACTATCGGCTTTGTATATTTGAGTATTGTTGAATTCTTAGTTTTAATAAATAAGAATCATTATATGAAGCAAGAGATTAAATATGCATATATAGATGCCCTAACAGGTATTGGAAATAGAAGAGCCTATGAGGATTTCATTAATAATGAAAAGCATAGTGCTTCAAGTGAGACATTTGGTATTATTAATTTTGATGTTAATTTCTTAAAGCAATCTAATGATTCCTTAGGGCATCAGGCTGGAGATGAGCTATTAGTTGCTGCAGCTAAGCTATTACAAGAGGTATTCCATGAAAATGTATATCGAGTAGGTGGAGATGAATTCGCTGCTTTAGTACATTTAGAAAAGGAAGATGTTAGAATTAAGCTTGTAACCTTAAAATATAAGGTTCAAAGCTGGAAAGGTAATTATAATAGCTATTTATCTATTGCTGTTGGTTATGCATTAAAAAAGGATTATCCTAATATTACCTTAGAAGAATTGAATATTAAAGCAGATGAGGAAATGTATAAGATGAAAAAGCTTATGCATGATAATCATGAAGAAAGATTGCTATTTAATGAGTAAATTTGACATACCAATAACTATGATATAATGTTTAAGGCTATACGTTTTAAATGTTATTCTGTGATTTTTGTCTTTAAAGCGTTCTATAGTGATACTACCTTAACGGCAGTATATGAAAATTAAAAATGGATATTGTTTTTTAATAAAATTGGTATATAATTTTAGTATATTAAAATGATGATGAGGAGAAAGTATTACGAAGCTTCTAAGCGAGTCTGGATTGGTGTAAGCAGATAAGATAGTAATATGGACAACACCTTGAAGTGATGGAAGAATTAAGTAGAACCATCCGTATTCCGCGTTAAGGATTTAAGTGCAGTTTTTTACTGAACTAAGGTGGTACCACGGTCATTCGTCCTTAGAGCGTTAAGCTTTAAGGACTTTTTTATTTTTAAAGGAGGAACAAAAATGAGAAGAACAAAGATTAAGGATTTATTTTTAAATCCAGAAGCAAAGGAAGTATTAATTTACGCCTGGGTAAGAACAAATAGAGCACAGGCTCAATTTGGTTTTTTAAATATTAATGATGGATCTGTAGTAACAAATCTACAGGTTGTATATGATAATAGCTTACAAAATTTTGCTGAAATTTCAAAATTTAGAGTAGGCGTTTCTGTAGTAGTAAAGGGTGATGTTGTATTAACACCAGGTGCAAAGCAACCACTTGAAGTTAGAGCGAAGGAAGTATCTATGCTAGGAGATTGTCCTGAGAACTATCCAATTCAACCAAAAAGACATACAAGAGAATTCTTAAGAGAGGTTGCACACTTAAGACCTAGAACAAACCTATTTAATGCAGTATTTAGAATTAGATCTGTTGCCGCTATGGGAATTCATTCTTATTTCCAAAGCCATGGATATTTATATGTTCATACTCCGCTAATTACTTGTGCGGATTGTGAAGGGTCTGATCAAATGTTTAAGATTACTACATTAAATTTAAATGATTTGCCTAAAACAGAAGATGGTAAGGTAGATTTTTCTAAGGATTTATTCGGTAAACAGGCATGGATTACAGGTTCTGGTCAATTACAGGGCGAGACATTTGCTATGGCTTTTTCTGATATTTATACATTTGGTCCTACATTTAGAACAGAAAATTCAAACACTCAAACTCACGCAAATGAGTTCTGGATGATTGAACCAGAAATGGCATTCTGTGATTTAGAGGGATTAATGGATATTGAAGAAGAAATGCTAAAGTATGTTATTCAATATGTATTAGATAATGCACCTGCTGAAATTGATTTTTGTGATGCCTTTGTAGAAAAGGGATTAAAGGAAAAGCTAACTAATATTGTGAATGCGAAGTTTGTTCGTATTACTCACCATGATGTTGTTGATCTATTATTAGCTCAAAATAGAAAGTGGGAGTTTGAACCAAACTATCTAGAAGACATTGCTAAGGAGCATGAAAGATTCTTAACAGAGCATTTTAATGGTCCTGTATTTGTAACAGATTGGCCAAAGGATATCAAGGCTTGGTATATGAAGGTTAATAAAGATGGAAAAACTGTTGCTGCAGTAGATTTATTAGTACCTAAGGCAGGAGAATTAATGGGTGGTTCTCAAAGAGAGGAAAACCTAGATGTATTATTAAATAGAATGGAAGAGCTTCATATAGATAAGTCTGGTATGGAATGGTATTTAGATACTAGAAGATATGGTGGATGCGTTCATTCAGGCTTCGGTATGGGCTTTGAAAGATTAATTATGTATCTTACTGGTATTGATAACATCAGAGATGCTATCCCATATCCAAGAACTCCAAAGAATTGTGAATATTAAAATCTGTGGCTAGCGTTTGCTAGCCATTTTTGTATATATTGACTTTTTTCATACATTTATTATAATAATTATACGATTATGGAGAATTCGTTATGAAAAGAAAATATGTTAGAAATGATAATGGAATAATTCCATTCATGGTAGTTAGCTTACTTATTTTAACAGCGGGCATTATTGTTTTAATTGTTGGGTTAATCCTAAGTTTTAATTCAGATACTGATTCTACATCTTGGGTAGATTCTTATTATAGTGGAGATAGTCATGTAAGATTTGTTGTAAACCCTATAGTCTTTGTTGGCTTAGGTCTTATTGTCTTTGGACTTTTAGGTTCTATTATTTCTTTAGTTGCTATTAGAACATATCATCACGCCAAGTTAGCTTTAAATGGACATAGAACAAAAGGAACTATATTAAATGCAGTAACTAAAAGATATAGAGATAAAAGCTTATTAGAGGTTGAAATTAAATACACAACCGACTTTGGTGAGGATTGTATTTTATCATTACAAACAAACGTGAAATATACCCATTTATTTAAGATTAGTGATAATATTCCAATTTATGTTAATGGTGAATATGCAAATGTAAATGAGGAAGAATTAGAAGAAGATTACTTAAAAAGAGCGAAACGAAATTAAACATATTCAATAAATATGAAATGAATTACTTCATATGAAGTGTTTCATAAATGTTTTTAATTAAAGTCAGTTTACCTATAAAAACTGGCTTTATTTTTGTCATATTTCTTTATAAAAGATAGGTAAAATGTTATACTTTAAAAGGTATTACGGTGGTGATGTTTAATGAATTTAGTAGACATTTCAAATCAATTATTGGATTTAGGTAAACGAAATAGATTATTAAATTACAAGGAAACCGGTTTAAAAAGCATAGATATTTTAAATAAAAACTTTGAAGAGATTTATCTTGGCTTAACTAGTGGAAAGGAATTTAATTTTTTACAAGTAGATTCTTTAATTGAAAGATATCATAAAACATTCTCAACAGAAGAGGATGAGAATATATTAGATTATTCTAAGCTTAAGGTTTATGATATTACAAAGGAAGCCTGTAAGCCTAATCAAATTATTGCCTATAAAAAGGGCTATAAGCTAGATAAGGTATTAAAGGCATTACAAAAGGAATATAATTTATCCATTAAGGAAAAGGGTATTAATTCTGTATTTATTACATTTGGATTTGTCAATTATACTGAGGATAAGGAATCCTATAAGGCTCCTTTATTATTAATTCCTGTAGATATTATTAAAAATCAAAATGGTACCTATAAGATTAGTGCTGCTGATGATGATATTATTTTAAATCCAACATTAGATTATTATTTTAATGTTACCTATCATTTTGATATGCCTAATTATTCAAGCTTAGATTTTGATTTTAATGCTTATATGGAATCGATAAAAGAAGTATTACCTGAAGAATTTGTTTTTGAAGATGGAATGTCTTTAGGATTGTATTCCTTTTTAAAAATGAATATGTATAAGGATTTAATGGATCATGAGGATAAGGTATTAGCAAATAGAAATATTCAAGCTCTACTTAAAAATCCAAGCTTTGCAGATATTAATCTAGAGGGTAAGGTTTTACCAGTAGTTAACTGTGATTCAAGCCAGTATTCAGCTATTGAAATGGCAGTTAAGGGCAAATCCTTCGTTTTAGAGGGACCTCCTGGTTCTGGTAAGAGCCAAACCATCACCAATATCATTGCCTCATTAATTGGTAATGATAGACATGTATTATTTGTTTCTGAAAAGCTTCAAGCCTTGCAGGTGGTATATGAGAATTTAAAAAGAGCAGGTCTTGCTGAATTTGCGATAGAAATACATTCATCTAAAGCAAATAAAAAAGCCTTTATTGATGAATTATATAAAACAGCAACTATGCCTAAATATAATATGTCAAATATGGCATATCAAACAAAGGAATCTCATAAAATTAATCAAGATATTCTAGCTAAATATCAAGAAGCCATATTATCTAATGTAGAAAATGAGGCTATATCAATTTATGAATTATATTCAATGTATTTATCTAGTAAGGGAGATGACTTACCTTATTTAATTGAGAATATAGAAAAATATAAATTAAGTAGTATAGAGGATGTTTTAAAATATTTAAATGAATATAAAAAATCAATGGAATCTATTTCCTATGATTATAGAAAATCTATATTCTATGGCTTTAGTATTTATGATAATACCTATATTCATTATGAAATGGATAATGAATTTAAGGAAGTATTAGCCTATATTCCATACCTAGATCAATATCTTTCTCATTTAAATAAATATATTCAAATTGATAATAAGGAATTATTATCTGTAATGGATTTATATAAAGCCTTTGATTTTATTCCTGTTTATAATAACTTAGAATATCCATTTGTCCTAGATTTATCCTATGATGATAAATTATATTGTATTGAAAGAATGAAATCATATCTAGCACTACAAACCAATCATCCTATCTTAAATGAATATGATAAAGAGGTTTTAAGCATAGATTTAAAGAGTCTTTATAGAACTTTAAAAAGCTATACAGGTATATTTAAATCCTTCCATAAGGAATATAGAGATGCCAAAAGATTATTATTAAGCTATAGAAATACTAAGACAAATAATTTATTAGAAGAGGTTAAGGTTTTAGTTTCTTTAAAGGAAAATCTAGTAAAGAGAAAGCAATATAGAGAGGAAATAGAGGTATATATTAAAGATATTAATAATACCAATATTAAACCTATTCTAAATGAATTAGAAAAAACTCTAGATTTTTCTAACGTAAAAGTGATTGGCAATAAGGAAACGATTATTAATTCCTTATTAGATAATTTATTATCATTTAAAAATCATGTAGATAAGGACATTTATTTTAGAAAGCTTCAACAAAGATTTGATTCAAATATTATCGATTTATATAAAAATCCTTTATCTATTGTTACAAGTAGAATCAAAGAAATCTATAGTAATAAGGATTTAATCTCATCTTATTTAAATGCTTTAACAGCTATTAATAAGCTTAAGGAATTAGGCTTTAATCTGTATCTAGATTTTTATTTAGATAATAATTATAGCTTAAATACGATTACAGATAGCTTTAATAAGACATTCCTTAAAAATAAGATTATGTATGAAATCAATAAGAATCCTATATTAAAGGGATTTAGTAGTACTCTATTTGAACAAAATGTTTCTAGCTTTATTGATTTAGATGAAAAGCTATTACAGCTAAATAGAGATTATATCATTATGCTAAATTCGATGAAAAGACCTGATGATGTATTACTTGAAGGATCTAAATTTAAGATTTTAGCTAAAGAAGCAAATAAGATTAGAAAGCAAAAGCCAATAAGAATGCTATTAAATGAGATTTATGATTTAGCATTATCGATTAAGCCAGTATTTTTAATGTCTCCACTTTCTGTCTCTACTTATTTAACTGAGGATAATGAATTTGATTGTGTAATCTTCGATGAGGCTTCCCAAATATTTGCCTCAGATGCATTCTTATCGATTTATAGAGCTAAGCAATGTATTATCATTGGAGATTCTAAGCAAATGCCACCTTCTAATTTCTTTGGTGCATCCTTAGAGATGGATAATGATGATTATGATGATATTTTATCAGAATCTATTTTGGATATGGCATCAGGAGTTATGCCAAGCCTATCTTTAAAATGGCATTATAGAAGTAGAAGCGAATCTTTAATTACATTCTCTAATAAGAATTTCTATTCAAATACCTTAATTACCATTCCAGAGGCTAAGGATAAGACTAAGGGCTTTGGTATTGATTATGTTTACCTAAAGGAAGGTAGATATGATATGAAAACCAGAACGAATTATGAAGAGGCTAAACGAATTAGTGAGATGGTAATTGAGCATTATAAAAATAGTAGTCAATCCTTAGGTGTTGTAGCATTCTCTAAGGTTCAGGCAGATTTAATATCTGATTTAGTTGAAGAAAAGCTTGGCTCAAACCCAGACATTTTAAAGTATTTTACAGATGAGGTTAAAGAACCATTCTTTGTAAAAAATTTGGAAACTGTCCAGGGAGATGAAAGAGATCGAATAATCTTCTCTATTTGTTATGGATATAATTCAGATAATAAATTCTATCAAAGATTCGGACCATTAAATAATTTAGGTGGAGAAAGAAGATTAAATGTAGCCATTACTCGTGCTAAATATAATGTTACAGTAGTTTCATCAATATTACCTGAAGATATTAAGGATAATACAGATTCTATAGGTGTTAAGCTATTAAAGCAATATTTATATTTCGCATATCATTTAAATGTTTCTTCAAATTCCATAGATTCAGATAATGGTATTATTTTATCCTTAAAGGAATTCTTAGAAGAAAGAGGATATACTGTATTAACAAATTATGGTTCATCTAAGTTTAAAATTGATCTTGCGGTTAAGGAAAATAATAAATTTATTCTAGCAATTCGAATTGATGGAAATGAGACATCTAAAAATATTACAGATTCTTATCGTCTAGAAAAATTATTGCTTGAGCGTCAGGGCTGGAAGTATTATCGTATTTATTCTACAGGCTATATTTTAAATAGAAAGAATGAAGAGGATAAGCTAATTGATTTTATTAACAATAATAGTGTAGAGGATATTCAAGAGGATAATTCAGTTACCTTTATTGAGGAATTTAAGGATTCCTTAGAAAATCATTTTAGTGATTATGAGGCAGTAGATGATACATTATTGTATAATACATACCTAGAAAATGGTTTAGCATCTGCGATGGAATTAGTTTTAAAAAAGGAAGCTCCATTAACTAAGGATTATTATTTAAAAAGATGTGCAACTGCCATGGGTAAAACTAAGGTTTCTAATGTAGTTAAGAATGAGGCTATGAAATCTATGCCAGATAAACTACTTGCTATTGGTAATACCTATTGGTTAAATGAATATGAGGTTCATTTAAGAAAGAATTCAAATCGATTATTAGATGAAATACCACTTGAGGAATTAAAGGATGGTATTTATACAATTGTTTCTTTAAACAATGGGATTACAGAAGAAGGAGCCTTCAAGGCTTTAATTAAGCTTCTTGGCTTTTCAAAATTAACAGAAAATGCAAAAAAGATTCTAAGAGATAGTGTTATCTATTTAAAATTAGATGGAAAAATAATTCAAAAGGGAGATTGTCTATATATTTAATATAGGCAGTTTTTCTTATGGAAATAGACATTTTTTTGATATATAATTATTGTATATTGCTACTTAGAGGATGAAGATTATGGAAAATTATAATTATACCTGTAATACCGTCTTAAAATTTTTAAGAAAGGTATTAAATGAAATTAATAAATCCTATATTGACTCTGGAATGCGCACAGCCTTTTTAATGAAGCGCTACATAGAAAAATATAGAGACGATGATGATATGGGCCCTCAGCATGTATTATTATGTATGCTAAAGGATATTGGTTTATTCTATATGGATGGTGAGGTACCATCAGATAATCCAGCATTAGCTGCAGCATCAAGCTATACCTTCTTAGAGCATTGTTCTCCTTTAGGTATAGCAGCAAGGCCATTACTTTTCTATAAGGCAAAATTCATCGAAACTCAATCCAACCTAGATTATGATTTAGGCCTATTAATGACTTTATTAAATCAAGTAAGTTTATATATTTATCAAAGATATTCTTTAGAGGATATCGAAGAATTATTAAAGACAGATAAAAAAAGAGGCTTATTAAAGCCTGAACAGGTAAAAAGAGTTATTCGTCTTTTAAAGGATCAACCAGATATCGTTGAAAAGCTAAATAGTGAAAGTAATTTATATGTTTATGAAACATCTAGATATATTTCATCTCAAAATTATTCAGATGAGGTATTAGCTGAATATATTGATACAACATCATTTGCTTTTGAATTTCATAATCATGAGACATTAGCTCATACAGTAACTACAGCTCAAATCGCATATGATTTGGCATTAAAATGTAGATTGACAAAGGAAACTGCAGAGATTATTCGTATTGCAGGTAAGGTTCATGATATTGGTAAGATTCGTGTACCAAGAGAGATTTTATGCTATCCTGGAAGACTTGAAGGAGATATGTTAAATGAAATGCAGCTTCATGCTACATATACAAGGGAAATCATTGATGGGTCTTTCTCATATAAGATTGTAGAAGTTGCATCTCGTCACCATGAAAAGCTAGATGGTAGTGGTTATCCTAATCATTTAACAGATAAGGAATTATCTAGTGCGGATAAGGTATTAGCTGTAGCTGATATTTGTAGTGCTCTATATTGTAAAAGAAGCTATAAGGATGCATTTGATGATGAGCAAATTAAGGATATCCTATTAAATGATGCAAAAGCTGGAAAGCTAGATAAGAGAATTGTAGAGCATTTAGTAGATTCCTTTGACGAAATCATGGAAAACGCAAAGCGTGAGGAAGCTATTGTTTTACAAAAGTATAATAATATGAAAGAAGAATATGAAGCATTATCTAAATCTAGTGCTTTATGTCATTTCTTTGATTATGAGGATTTCGAAGAGGATGAAGATCATTCTGATGCAGCAAGAGAAACTGAAGAATATATGGATTCAGTTGCTGGTGTAAATCAACCTGAAGAAGAGATTATTTATGTAGATGAAGAAGGTAATGAAATCTCATCAGAGGAAGTTGAAAAAACTTTAGGAGAATCAGAAGATGATGAATTCGAAAAGTATATCAATTCATTAGAGGAAGAAATACCTACAGATTCAGGAGAGGCTATGCAGCCTGAAATTTCTGAAGATGATGAATTTGAAAAATACATCAATTCTTTAGAAGAAGAAAAGAAAGAGAAAAAGGTTGAAAGAAAGCCAATAACATTACAACCAAACCTAAGTTCTTTTGATCCATTTGCTGAACCAGATGAGGAAGAGGAAGAGGTTGAAGAAGAAACTTCAGTAGAGGATGAAGAACCAGAAACTGAAGAAGAATTCGAAGAAGAAACTTCAGTAGAGGATGAAGAACTAGAAGCTGAAGAGGAATCTGAAGCAGAGACTCCAGTAGAGGATGAAGAACCAGAAACTGAAGAAGAATTCGAAGAAGAAACTCCAGTAGAAGATGAAGAGCTAGAAGCTGAAGAGGCAACTGAAGCAGAGACTCCAGTAGAAGATGAAGAACCAGAAGCTGAAGAAGAATTCGAAGAAGAAACTTCGGTAGAGGATGAAGAGATAGAAGTTGAAGAGGAATCTGAAGCAGAGACTCCAGTAGAGGATGAAGAACCAGAAGCTGAAGAGGATTCTGAAGAAGAAACTTCAGTAGAAGATGAAGAGTTAGAAGTCGAAGAAGAAACTGAAGTCTTAGAGGAAGCAGTAGAGGAAACTCCTGAAGAGGAAGAGGAATTTGAATATTTTGTTGCTAAAATCGAGCCTAATAAATCTGATGATGATGAAGATTCTGATGAAGATGATGAAGACGACGATGACGAAGATGATGATGAGGACGATGAGGATGAAGAGGAAGAAGATGATCCTCTTGAAAAGGAAGAGCCTGTAAAGAAATTCTTCAATAACGACAACAACAAAATGAAGTATATGATTTCTAGTAAGAAATTCAAACAAAAGTTTAAGAAAAGATAATGGCTAGTCCATTATCTTCTTTCTTTTTATGGTTTTATCATTTATAATTAAGGAGCGAAATTTTATTAAGGAGTATTAAAACATGAAAATTGGAAAGTATAAAGGATTAACTCTTGGTAAGGAGGAGTTTGTTCCTGTAACAGGCTTAGAGGTTGAAAGAGAAATTACAAACCTATTACAAAGCAAGCAATCTTACCAAACTAAGGCAGGTAAATCTGAATTAGGAGATACAGTTAATATTGATTATAAAGGGTTATTAGATGATGTAGCATTTGAAGGTGGTACTGCACAAAAGTATGACCTAGAGTTAGGTTCTCATTCCTTTATCCCTGGATTTGAAGACCAATTAGTAGGCTATGAGGCAGGAGCTGATGTAGATGTACACGTATCCTTTCCTGAGCAATATCATGCAGCTAATCTTGCAGGTAAGGCAGTTGTATTTAAGTGTCATATCCATGAGGTTAAGCAAAAGGTAAATCCTGAATTTAATGATGAATTTGCACAAGAGTTTGGCCTACCTACAAAGGAAGCATTACAAGCTGAGCTTGAAAAGCAAATGAACGCAAAGAAGCAAGAGGATTTAAATAATCAATATATGGATAAGCTTATGCGTGCTATTGTTGATGATTCTGAGGTTGAGGTTTTAGAGGATAAGATGAAGGCTAAGGTTGATGAGATGTATAAGTATTATGAATCTCAAATCGCTCAATATGGCCTAGATATTACTACTTATTTATCTATGCAAAATATGACAATTGAAGCATTCCGTGATGAACTTGCTAAGCAAGCAATGGAGGCTGCAAAGTTTGATGTTGTTATTGATGAAATCAGAAAGCTTGAAAATATCTTAGTAACTGAAGAGGAAATTGAAGAGGAATTTGCTATGTATAAGGATTACTATCAGATTTCTGAAGAGGAGTTTGCTAATTTCAAAGCTACTAAGAAGGATGCGGTAGAGAATCATTTATTAATGAAAAAGACCGCTGAATACCTAATGAAGGAAAATAACTAATTATAGAAACCGCTTTTAAAAGTATCTTAACTAGATTTTAGGAAATAATATGATATAATCATATATGGATTTTTTAAGAATTACTAGGAGGGAATATTTCTCATGTCAATCTTATTGGGAAAAAAAGTAAAAGTTTTTAGTTTATCTTCAAATCCTGAATTAGCTCAGGAAATTTGTGATTCCATTGGAATTCCTCTTTCTGACTGTCAGGTACTACATTTTGCTGATGGCGAAATCAACGTTCAAATCAATGAAACAGTTCGTGGTCACCATGTATTTGTTATTCAACCAACAAGTGCACCAGTAAATGATCACCTAATGGAATTATTGATTATGTGTGATGCATTAAAAAGAGCATCCGCAAAGACAATTAATTTAGTTATTCCATATTATGGCTACAGCCGTCAAGATCGTAAGGCAAGAAGCCGTCAACCTATTTCTGCAAAGCTAGTTGCTGATTTATTACAAGTAGCAGGTGCAGATAGAGTTATTACAATGGATATTCATGCAGCACAAGAACAGGGCTTCTTCGATATTCCAGTTGATAACTTTATGGGATTACCTATTTTATGTAACTATTTATTAGATAAGCATTTAGAGAATGTAGTTGTTGTATCCCCAGATCATGGTGGAACAACTAGAGCAAGAGAGTTTGCTAAGGTATTAGAAACTCCAATTGCAATTATTGATAAACGTCGTCCTGAACCAAACAAAGCAGAGGTTATGAACATCATTGGTGATGTTAAGGGCAAAACTTGTATTTTAGTTGATGATATGTGTGATACTGCAGGTACACTTACAATTGGTGCACAAGCATTAAAAGATGCAGGTGCAGTTGAGGTATATGCTGCTTGTACACATGGTGTATTATCAGGTCCTGCAGTAGAAAGAATTCAAAATTCTTGCTTAAAGGAAATGATTATTACAAATACCATCAAGCTTCCTGAAGAAAAGAAAATTGATAAGATTACAGTATTAAGTGTTGGTCAAATCTTAGGCCATGGTATTTTAAGAATCTTATCTGATGAACCATTATCTGGTTTATTTACTTATTCTTACGATAAGAGCAAGAGAGAATTATTATAATATAAGATGAAGCTAATCATTGGACTTGGTAATCCTGGTAGCCAGTATGCAAATACTAGACATAACGCAGGATTTATGGCAATTGATGCTTTCGCTAGTAAATATAATGTAGAGTTTTCCTTAGAGCCTAAGCTAAAAGGAATGCTTGCTAAGGTTCAATTAGGTGAGAACAAGGCCTTATTATTAAAACCTATGACTTATATGAATTTATCTGGAGAAAGTGTAATTGCGGTAATGCAATATTATAAAATAGATATTAATGATATATTGGTTATTTCCGATGATCTAGATTCTAGACTTGGAAGGTTACGCTTAAGGGCTAAGGGCTCTGCAGGCGGACACAATGGTCATAAAAACATTGCATTACATTTAAAATCAGAAGAATACAAGAGAATCAAAATAGGAATTGATCGTTCTGATGTAATTCCTGTAATTGATTGGGTATTAAAGAAATTTAACGAAGAAGAACTTGCCACAATGAAAAATGCATGCGAAAATGTAGTTTTTGCAATTGAGGACTTTATTAATGGCATAGATTTTGTTAAAATATCTTCGAAGTATTCATCAAAGTAAATATTTGGCAGGGAGTAGAAAGCCAATTAATTGGTTGTAATACCGACAATCTCGGGGGAACCCCGGTATTAAATTAAATTTCAAGACTGCAGTACTCATTAGGGGTACTGCGGTCTTTTTTTCTCAAAAAAAGGAGGTAAAGTATGTTCTTAACATTTATGGATGACCTTATAACAAACTGGCCAACAGCCTGGAGAATAGTTTTATTCATTGCTGCACTTGGTGTGGGAGTGTTCTTTTTAGTTAAGTTTTGTGATATCTTTGTAGATTCTGCATCAAGTATCGCAAAGAAAGCACACATCTCACCAATGGTAATTGGTTTAACTATTGTCGCTATGGGTACTTCATTCCCAGAACTTGCAGTATCATCATCAGATTCAATTACTGCACTTTTAGAATCGACAGCTGAAAATCAAGTTCACGCGAATATTGCCTTAGCTAATGTAGTTGGATCGAATATTTGTAATATCTTATTAGTTTTAGGTATTTCAATATTTTTTACTCCAATTATTGTTAAAAAGGAAACATTAAAAAGAGATTATCCATTCTTAATTTTGGTTACAGTTTTATGTGTTGTTTTTGGATTATGTTTTAATCTAAGTGGTGATTATGCAATTTTAAGATTTGAGGGTATTATCTTTGTTGTATTAATGATTGCATATTTAGTATATTTAGTTATTGATTCAAAGAAGCATCCAGTTGAAACTGAAGAAGAGGAAATCAAGGATATGGCACTATGGAAGGCAATTATTCTATTAATTGTTGGCGGTGTTGGTGTATTCGTTGGTGGTGAGGCTGTAGTATTTGGTGCTAAGGGTATTTCCCTAGCTGGTGCTGCATCTATGGGAATTGATTCAAACCTAGCTGAAAAGATTATTGGTCTTACAGTAGTCGCAGTTGGTACATCACTTCCAGAGTTAGTAACCTCAGCTATTGCTGCAAAGAAGGGGCAGGTTGAGCTAGCCTTAGGTAATGTAATTGGTTCAAATATATTCAATATTCTATTTGTATTAGGTATTTCAGCAACAATTAATCCAATTATTGCAGATGGTACAATTGTATTAGATTTAATCTTTATGCTAACCGTTACGATATTGCTATTTGGTATTTCATTTATTAAGAAGCTAGATAGGAAGTTTGGTATACTATTCTTAGGTCTATATGTTGCTTATGTTACATATTTAGTATTAAGAGTCATTCTAGCTACACAGGGTATTAATTTACCATAATTTCAAAAATGATGCACTTCAGTGAATTTGAAGTGCTCTTTTTATGAATTATAAAAAGAAAATCTTTTTATCTTTCAATTTTTATGATATTATTATGTAATAGTCAAATAGGAGGATAATAATATGGGACTTGTATGTGTTGCAGCTTGTAAGGATGGTCTTGTTGCTATGGCTGATTATAAATCAGATAATAGTTATAAGGGCAAGGTTGGAAATATTAAAGAGGAAGAAGATAAAAAAAGAGCTACAGAAAAGTTATATGTAGGTAAAGATTTTATTGTTGCTTCCTATGGCTCTAATATAGTTAAGGTAAGGGAAAAAGATAGATTTTTAGAAAACTATATTAAATTTAAAAAGGCTAAGACTATTGAAAAGGTATTAAAAAAGGCTAATAAGAAGGTGTTCTATAAGGAATTCTATGGTTTTTTAGTTGGATATATTGATAAGAACAATAAATTCCAGGTAGTAAGATATGAATTTAATTTAGATACTATTAATCCAAATAAGAAGCCTTTCATTAAAACTGAGACAGATGAAAATGGTGTATGGTTTGGTGGAAATGATCAATTACCACAATTAATTAATAACCCATTTATTTATACTAAGTGGGAAACTGTTGATAAGATATCTAATGAATTATTAACAAGATATATGAATTTAATCAATGAGAAGAAGGAAAGCAGTGTCTCTTTACAGGGAAAAGATAAGCTAAATGTTGCTTATTTAAAAAGAGATATTGATAAATAGGTTATTTTATGGCAAATAAAAAAACTAATCGAAAGGTAAAGAAGGTTGCTAAAAAGGTAGCAAAGAAGTATCCTAAGATTTTTATTGCAATTGTAATTTTTATTGCAATTGCTGTAGTAGTATTATTTATATTACATCAAACGGGTAAAATTACACTTCCATTCTTACCTACTAATAAAACCGAAGAGGTTAATAAAGATGATAATAAAGATGATAATCATAACCATGGTACAAATGATGAGCATCTAGATGATGGATATGTTGAAAATGTTATCTATGATGATTTCTCTATTCATTTTTTAGAGCTTGGTAATGAATTTGCAGGTGATTCTGTATATATTAAGGCAGGAAGCTTAGATATTTTAGTCGATGCTGGATCTAGGGGAAATTCAGCTACTACAATTGAGGAATATGTAAATAAGTATTGTACAGATGGTGTGTTAGAATATGTTATTTCTACACATGCCCATCAAGACCATATTGCTGGATTTGCAGGAAATTCTTCATCTAAGGCAAAGAACTTTAAAAATGAGACAGTAGGTAAAACAGGTATTTTCTATTATTACGATATAAAGAATATTATCGATTTTACATACTCAGATGAGGCAGGAACTCTAAATAAAACTCAAACCTCTGCCACAACAGGAACATCTACAGTTTATGGTAAGTATCTAGCAGCTAGAGAATATGCAATTTCAAAGGGTGCAAAGTACTTTACCGCAAAGGATTTATGGGATAATAATACTCATAAGATTGCATTAACTGAAAATATTACTATGGATGTGTTATATAATTATTATTATTTCAATAAATCAAGTGATATAAATAATTATTCAGTATGTACATTATTCTCATATAATGACAAGCATTATTTATTGACAGGTGATTTGGAAAAAGATGGGGAGCAAAAGCTTGCAGAATACTATGATGGAACTACTAATGATAAGACATTACCTCATGTAGAATTATTTAAAGCGGGACATCATGGTTCTAGAACATCATCTAATTTATGTCTATTAGATAAGATTACTCCGGGTATTTGTGTAGCTTGCTGCTGCGCTGGTTCAACTGAGTATACAGTAGCTAACGATACAATATTCCCAACTCAGGAATTCATTGATCGTATTGCTAAATATACTAAAAGAGTTTATGTAACTACATTATTTGACCAAGAAAATGAAAAGAATGTTTCTATGAATGGTAATGTAATTATTTCATCTAATGGAGAATTAGTAGGTATTTCTGCAACAAACAATTTAATATTATTAAAGAATACTACATGGTTTAATGAGGAAATATATTTAGTAAATGGTAAGGTTAAGGCTAAAGCAAGTGATCCTTTCTACAAGGAAACAGATGAAGGAGTAGAAAAGATAAAAAGGCGTGTATGGCCTAGCTAGGAGGTATTATGCAAGAAATATTAAACAAAATTAAAGAATTTAAAAGAATTATTATTCACGGTCACTCAAGACCTGATGGAGATTGTATTGGTTCACAATATGGTCTTTATTACATGTTAAAGGAATCATATCCAGAAAAGGAAGTATATGTTACTGGTGAGGTTTCTGAATATGTAGCATTCGTAGGTAGACCTACTTTAGTAGATGATGCTTTATTTGATGGTGCACTATCTATTTGTCTAGATTGTGGTAATTCTCAAAGATTATCTGATAATAGATGCTTTGAAAAGTCGGCATATGTTATTAAGATTGATCATCACCCTAATGTAGAGCCATATGGAGATTTAGTATATGTAGATACAACAGCTCCTGCATGTGCTCAAATTATTACAGAATTATATTTAAATTTCAAAGACGAGCTAAAGCTTAATAAGGAAGCTGCAACTGCATTATATGTAGGTATTAATACAGATACAGGTAGATTTAAATTTGATTCAGTAACATCTAGAACATTTATTGCTGCAGCAACCCTAGTGGATTTTGGTGTGGATTTAGGTTATATTGATAATAATTTATCTGTAGAAACTCTAGAAACATTAAAGCTAAAGGGATGGGTATTATCTAATTTCAAAATGTCAGAAAATGGATTTGCCTATGTTTCATTAAATAGAGAAACCATCGAATCCTTTGGTGTATCTGATGAGAATGCAGCAGCATTAGTTTCAACTATTTCTACAATTGAAGGTTGTCCTGCATGGTGCTTATTCATTGAGTATCCAGGAGAGATTCGTATTAGATTAAGATCTAGAGGCCCAATTATCAACCAATTAGCCCAGGAATATGAGGGTGGAGGACATCCAAAAGCGGCTGGAGCAAAGCTTCAATCATGGGATAAGGTTGATGAATTTGTAGAAAAAGCAGATAGTATTGTAAAAGAATATAAAATTTCTCTTGCAAATTAGAAAAGAATTTAGTAAAATGATTAAGGACTTCAAAAATAGTCCTTAATATTTAGGAATATAGCCAAGCGGTAAGGCAAGGGACTTTGACTCCCTCACGCGCTGGTTCGAATCCAGCTATTCCTGCCATCCTTAAAAATGCATTTGTCGAAAGACATAGCAATACAGTTACATAAAATGTAGCAAAAGAGATAG